>Ga0209774_1000589_pt1 | contig 28525 bp, 26 predicted proteins | sample SaaInlV_150m_DNA_2_FD_184648 | JGI IMG/M metagenome (GOLD analysis project Ga0209774, IMG submission 184648) | Marine microbial communities from expanding oxygen minimum zones in the Saanich Inlet - SI037_S2LV_150m_DNA (SPAdes) (version 2) | ecosystem: Environmental > Aquatic > Marine >... | reverse complement strand
AATAATCGCAAGCAGTAGTCAGCACCTCTGCGTCACGTGGAGGAAGAGGCACCTTGTCAGTTGGAGTGTAATATGGTGTAGACATTTTTTTCTCCTTTTATCCAATCAAGTTATTATTTCTGCCGAAGATCAGCCCCATTACGCCTACAGCGTAAATACTGTCTCCTTTGACTTCCAGTAACACCTGCGGCAAACTTTGATAAGCCTGTCCCGAAACGATAATACCGTAACGGGTCAGATCGTAAGTTGTCAGATGAAAAGGACATTGACCCAAAGTCTTATACTCAGCATTGTAAGTCCCCATCAAAGGACCTCCCTGGTGAGTACATATTGTATTGAAGGCCACCACATCCCTTTGTTTTCCAACTCCGCCACCCGCTTTCTGCCCCATCTTGAGCAGGATACAGGTAGAATTTAGACCGTCATCCGGGTAGTTAAAAGCCACTGGTTGATCGAGTTTTAAATCAGTCATTTTAGCAATCAGTTTATGCGGATATGTGGCAATGCGAGCCTCCTTTGCTTGAAGGACGCCGGGAATCTGCAACATAACTGTGCTCGTTGTGATTGCCGTTCCACTGTAAAATAAAAACTTCCTGCGGGAGAGCGTGCAACCACTTTGCTTGGCTGTTGCTTTCCCTTCTCTTGGTAAATTTTCCATGTTTCTCCTTTAGTCCATCGCTAATGGTTCATATTTTGGAAGTTTTGGAGCTTCCATAACAATTTCTTCGCCACTCAAACTTTCCAGAAACATCAACAAATCTTCTTTTTCATCATCCGTCAAGCCTAGCGGTTTGAGAATTCTTGTTTTGTTGGCAGCAAAATCGTTGGTGCCGCCGCCTTCGTTATAGAAGTCAATCACTTCATCCAAACCAAAAAATGCTCCATTGTGCATGTACGGTGCAGTGTAAAGCGTGTAGCGCAAACTCGGTGTGCGGAACTTGCCTTTATCGCGTTTTTGCTTGGTGCGGAAATATAAGCCAGGATCATCCTTCAAATTCCGGTAATCTTCTTCAGTTACACCCTTTGCGTACAATTCAAAACGGAAAGTGATTTGCTTCATTCCGTCTTCCAGCCACCCATCGTGACGTGGCACGCCCAGGTTATAAAATTTCTGATCTGAAAACAGAGGTCCGTTGTGACATTCAAAACAGTTGGCCTTGCCTTGAAAGAGCGCAAGCCCACGTTTCTCCGCCTCACCCAGCGCAGCTCCATCGTCTTTCATGTATTTGTCAAAAGGGGTGTCCCTTTGTACCAAAGTTCGCTCGAAAGCAGCAATGGCTTTCCATGCATTGTTGATCAACGGCCACTCGTCACCAAAGACATCCCGAAAACGTTCGCGGTATTCCGGAATAAAGGCCAAACGTGCTTCCATCACATCATCTTCTCCATTTCCTGCTACACCGCCCTTTGCGGCGGAAGGAGCTTGTGCTTCGAGTGATTTTGCGGCACCAGCCCAAAACAACTTACTGTAATATGCAGAGTTAACTATCGTTTGACTACTGCGCCAATGTACAGTAGCCGGATAACCTCGACTAATCGGTGCCGCGAATGACCATCCTTCTTTCGGACTGTGACAGTCCGAACAGGCGATTGATGCATCACCGCCAAGACGTGGATCAAAGAAAAGCATTCTACCGAGTTCGATTTTTTCCGGAGTTTGCTTATTATCGAGCTGCACCGGCACCGGACCCAATGCGTCAAGCGGTGCGTCCTTGTCGGGATCACCTTCGGCCAAAAGCAAAGTTGGCAAAAACATTCCTACCAACACTACGGCCAAATACTTTTTAATTGAATTTTTCATCTATTCTCCTTCAATTTTTAACAGTCAGCCAATTCGGAATTGGATAGTATTTTTGCGAAATACTCTCGCCATAGACGTGTTCAGGTCCAGTCAAGGGATCACCGGAAAGTGACTCCAGAAAAGCCACCAGGTTCGCCTGCTCCAGAGCCGAGAGGCCCAGAGGTTTCAGCCTCGTATCTTTGTTCGGATCCTTGCCACCACCATTGTTGTAAAAGGCTACCACATCTTTGAGAGTGGCCAGCATCCCGTTGTGCATGTAAGGTGCAGTCTGTTTTAATTCCCTCAGAGTTGGGGTAAAAAACTTACCCATATCACGTCCATCGGAATAGTGATTGATCACATGAGCACCTGGATCACGGCGAAGATTCATAAAATTTTCGTTGCCCATGAACATGTTGAAGGCTACAAAAGTAATATGCCGTAAAGGTTCACGGAAAATATCTTTGTTCTCCGGAACCCCAAGGTTGTACGCCTGTCCATCCGCAAAAAGCGGCCCTTCGTGACACTGAACACATCCACCCTTCCCCATGAATACGGCTTCCCCCTTTTCTGCAGCCGCACTCATCTTCCCAAGATCGTAAGGGACATTCCTGGAAGTCAGGGTTTTAAGGTATTCCGGAATTAGCTTCCTCACTTTTCCGTTTGATGGTTCACCCATTCCTACTTCTTTGAACATTTTACGGTAGACAGGATCCTGCTTGAGACGTTCCTGCATAATCCGCATATCCATGTTCATCCAAATCGTCTCTGTGATTTGGTCTCGGGTTACATCGTTGAGGTTGGTTCCTATCCGTCCGTCATGAAACCACGGAATTCCAAGGCTTTGCTTGTGGACAGTATTGATTAAGGTAGGTGTATTTCGGAATCCTTTAGTTCCGGGATATGCATCAGAGAGAGACTTGCCGTCTGCAAATCCTTTCTCCGGAATGTGGCAACTGGCACAACTTAATGCGCCATCACCTGAGAGGCGTTCATCAAAAAAAAGACGCTTGCCCAGTGCCGCCTTCTTAGCATTGATTTTCATGGTTGGTAGTGCTTGTCCTGCACCACTTCCAGCAAATAAAAGTGATGGCATTCCAGCCACAATACCTGCCACGAACAAAAGAAAAAGAGTGCGCATGGAATCTCCTTATATGTTTACAGAAATAGTTGAACAATACCGCTGGCATTGAACTCGTTCCTTCAAGGAAAAATAAACAAGAAACGATCATGAAAACTTCGTTCGAGCGAATCACAAACATTTCTTTGCGTGGCATTGTTAAAAATTAGCGTGTCCGCGTCTATCAGCAAGTTTACGTACGTAAAATTACGTAGCCTTGAAATAATTGATCCGATATTACTGCTAAGTAATTATAATTTTAGGGATTAGTTGGTTGGCAGGGGAAACATTTTTAGACTAAAATAGTTCTCAGTATTTTTCGAGTTTATGATTAATTAGGGTTACTGAATAATCATGGCTTCGTAAAAACACCTAAACTAATAATTTGTCATCTCGAACGAAGAGAGAGATCTTAATAATATTAGTGCTTAAGATAAAATAGATTTCTCGCTATGTAAGCAATGATACGTTTTTATGACACCAATGTTTGTCATTCCCGCTTTCGCGGGAATGACAACTTTTTCAGCAAGCCCTAATTAGATTTTGATAGAGCTAGTTGACGAAGATAGGCAACCATGCCCCAAATTTTTTGATCACTCCAGCCATGATCAGAATCCTCACCAAAAGCAGGCATGGCAGAACGTTCTTCACCACCTTTTTCAATTTGATAAAATAATTCACCGTCGGTGCGGCTTTTCATAAAATTTGTATCAGTCAGGTCAGCAGGTCTGACTTCCAGATCCTCCTCAGTCCCACCATTACCCAGCTCTCCGTGGCACCTGGCGCATTTTGTTAAAAATTGTTTGGCAAAATATTTTGTCCGACTCTCAGACAACACAAGCGGGTTTTTTAATTTCATGTACTCAGTAGGCACATCATTTTCTGCAAACAGCAAAGCTGGCAAGCAAAGCAAAGTCAGCATGAATAAGTACTGCAGATTTGTTTTTTTGCTCTCGGCTACTAAAGTCATGGAATCAATGTTCTGATATAAGCAATCATCTGCCAGATTCTTTTTTCACTATATCCCATCTCACTCCAAGGTCCATAACCTTCCATGTCAGAGTCATCTCCAGCACCTTCTGCTGCAATATAGAACAATTGACCGTCGCTTCGAGTTTTCATCCAGTCAGAGTTGTTAAAAGCAACAACACTTTTATCATCATTATCACCTTCGCCAGACTCACCATGACAATCCGCACATTCTTTTTCGTAGTATTTTTTACCAATTTCAATATCTTTTTGGGAAGTATATTTGTTCTTTTTTTCTGTATATTCCTCTGGTGCATCCGGTACGTTGTAAAGCGGTGAAGCTGCTAAAAGCAAACTTCCTGGGAAGAACAGCAGTCCAAAGACAATATTTTTTAACATTTTCCTCCGTTTTTCAAAAAACTGGTTATCACAAAACAAAACAATGACACCAGGAGTCTGCGCCTGATGCCATTGTTTTTTTATGAAAATTACAATTTAGAAAATATCGTTTACAGTATTGTACACATTCCACTTACCTGTTGGTGTGTGTAAACCTTTGATACGTTTAATTTCTTTGAGAGTTTTATCATCATAAATGATGAGTTCCCCATTATTGTCCCAAACAGAAGCCCAGACTTCAGTTCCAGCTTTGTTGTACTCAAAGTGTACAATTTTGCCATGGTCTGTGGCTTTCCAGCATTTGTAAGGTTCTTTGCCAAAATTAGCTTTTTTGTAAACACAGATTTTCTTATTCGCACCTTCTTCTTTGGCAAGGGTACTGTCCATCCAGATATTTTCACTATTTGGATGAGTTTTCAGGAAAAGTCCAGGCCCCGCTGTTTTACCTTCACGAACCACCTTCCAGGCAATGTCGGGCCGTCCTTCCGGATCAGAACCAAAAACTGTGATTTTCCCTTCACCCAGGTGAGTTGTAGCAGAAACTTTTCCATATTCCGGATCAATCCAGTTGGCACCTCGGCCAGGATGAGGTTTGACTCCTGTTTCAAACTTTGCGGCCAGTTTTTTCAATTTAGTATCAACCACCACGATTGTATCCCGCATATTTGCAGCAACAATAAAGTAGCGTTTTGAGACATCCCAACCACCATCGTGTAGGAATCGTTCCGCTTCAATCTCAGTTATTTTCAGATTTTTTAAATCAGAATAATCAACCAGCCAAATCAGGCCGGTTTCTTTGATGGCAACGACCCACTCTGAATCGGCATGTGAAGCCACAATTGCTGCTACGCGTGGTTCAGGATGGTATTCGTTAGTATCATAAGTATGAGACCGAGTAGAAATGATTTTGATTGGCTTCAATGTCATTCCGTCAACAATCACCAATTGCGGAGGCCAATAACAACCAACAATCGCATATTTATCGGTAAAGTTTCCTTTGGGTCCATTGTATTTTGAAACATCAATGGAGCGTGCATCGGCACAGACTTTAACCTCAGCAACCACTTTCGGTTTCTTTTCAAACAGATCTATCATGGTAATTTTACCATCTCGACCTACTGTATAAAAATATCGACTGCTGGCGGAGGCCCTGAAAATATGGACTGCAAAGCCGGTTTTTACTTTTTCAATTACTTCATGAGTATCACCGTCTATGACTGCACCTTGACCAACATCCCGCAAAATCACACCAAACATATTGTCGATATCCCGCTTATGTTGAGGTGAAGCAGGTCTGTCATTTGGCTGCACAATAACTTTATGCGTTTTGAGCATTGCCCGCAAACCATATTCCGGTGGAATTGGAGCCTTGTGCTGGATGAACTTGGCCATCAGTTCGGTGTCTTTTTGCGTCATTTCACCAGTACGACCCCAACCGGGCATTCCGGCTTTTGTACCGTGGTAAATGACTTCTTCAAGTTTTTCCAAACTTTTTTTGAGCATCTTATTCTGAGTGATTTTAGGTCCGGTTGCCCCTTTCCTCAGCGTTCCGTGACACCCGGCACAACGATCAAAATATATCTGAATGCCGCGTTCAAACTCCTTTTCACTCAATTTCGGAGCCTGCTTTGCTGCCCAGGCTTGAGTACCAAAGAACAACATTGCCCCGGCTGCAACTGCTGTCCATTTCCAAATTGTATTATTTCTCATAACACACCTCTCACTGTTTGATTGTTAAGAACGTTATCTTTCAAGCCTATCCTGAAAAAAAACATACCTCCTTATTTTGGCCTCCAGAAAATCTTTTACTATTTAAAAAAATCCTGAATCATACTAGCAATCCTCTATTGCCAAATTTTATTATTATTTTAGAGTAACTATGAATTCTGATAGTGCTTTTATCTTAGCCTCATCCAGTTTCTTTGTGGCTTTTGCCATTTTTTTCTCAATTTTATTTTCCCAGGATTTTTTATTCCACATCTGCTGATATTTCAGCAGAGATTCCAGCAGTTCCTGCTGACTCAATTCTATGAGCGGAGCATATTTATATTTTTCAGGATCTTTCTTTTGCCGCTTACCTTCGGCCTTTTTTCCATGGCATTTTTTACATTGCTTTTTGTAGATTTGAGCACCATCTGCGGCAGCAGTCACGCTTGAAGGCACAGTGCCCAACAGCAGAGCTAAGACACTCAAAATAAACACAGCGCTTAGTAATTTAATGAACAATTTTTTCATTCTTTTTCCTGACTCATAAACATTAACAATTACTGAAAATGACTTACAGGATTCAACTAGTTAATTAATAAATAGCTGATCTGCAACTGTCCCCTGAAGCCTTAAACTTGAACTTACTAATGACAAATTTAAGTCTGATATTTAACTGTTTATTTGTCTATTGGCAAAAATACGAATAGTAAAATTACTTAATGCCAGATTACTATGTTTGTGAAGACGCTCTGTATTTAACTTTACCGAGCTCTATCGCAATCGTAGCTTTGGCCAACAAGGTATATATCATTAAACCGATTGCCCATATTCCTGCAGAAACAGCGACTTCTATCAAAGTTGGCGTGTACTCAAAAACCTCACCCAGTGGAGTTGGGATAAATCCCGGAATAATAAGTCCCATTCCTTTTTCAATCCAGACTCCAACCACCATCAGTAAGCAGGCAATGCTCAACAGACGGTTATTGTTACGCAGAGATTCAATGCTGAGAATCAGCACTGCCGCAACATTCATGGCAATCGCACTCCATATCCACGGTACCAGCGCGGTTTTCTCACCAATTCCAAAAAACAGGTACAACGCAGAAGCAGTGTGATCTGTTTGATGATAAAACTCGGTGAAAATTTCCACAAAAAGTAGAAAGAGGTTTATTTGCAAGGCAACTGTAGCAATTATCGCAATCCGCTGAAATACTTTTGGCGGAACAGGAAAATCAGTATAGCTGCGAATGAATTTCAACGTCAGCAGGAAAAACGCCGGACCGGCAGAGAAAGCAGAGGCCAGAAAGCGCGGACCCAAAATGGCGGTATGCCAAAACGGACGTGCCACATTTGATGAAAGTAAAAAAGCCGTTACAGTATGAATCGAAATAGCCCAGAAAATCGAAATCAGTACTCCAGGAAAATAAACATTGTGTTTTGGCTGCCCGCCTTTATAACGGACAAAGAGGATGTAATACGGAATCGACAAACTCAGAAAGAGATAACCCGTCAGCACAAAAACATCCCACGCCAATAAGGACTGTGGGAAGTTGAATTCACCCAGAAACGGAATCATGTGCCATATCCGTTCCGGTCGTCCCAAATCCACAGTCACAAAAAGTATGCACATGATACAGGCCGCCACCGCTAATCCTTCCGCCAGCAGCACAACTTCCTGAATCATTTTGTCGCGGAAAATATATGACGGAATGACCAGCATCACCGCTGCAGCAGCGACTCCGACCAAAAAAGTAAAATTCGCAATGTACACACCCCAGGAAACCTGATCACTCATCCCAGAAACAATCAGACCCTCTTGATACTGAAAAGTGTATGCGTAAATTCCTGAAACCACTAAAGCGGTCAGAAGCGTCATCCATGCATAAAATATACGACCGCCCCGGAATGCCTCGTGGATAAAATCCAACCAAAATGAGAATGTTGCTTTCATGATCTTAATCTGTATAATACCAAAATTTTGGTTCCGTTCCTAAATCTTCTTTTAGGCGAAATACCGTTTTATTTTCAAGGATATAACGAATTTCACTTTCCGGATCAAGCAGGTTTCCGAATACCCTTGCACCAGTAGGACAAGCTTCCATGCATGCCGGTTGTTTTCCCTTGCGTGTGCGTTGAATACAAAACATGCATTTCTCCATCACGCCTTTTGAACGTGGACGATTGCCCAAATAATGTGTAACCGGATTCAATTCTTCCGGCGGCAGTTCAGGTTCGTTCCAGTTAAAATGCCGCGCCCAGTAAGGACACGCCGTCATACAGTAACGGCAGCCGATGCACCAGTCGTAATCAATCACCACCACTCCATCCGTTTCCTTCCAGGTGGCCTTTACCGGACAGGCTCTTACGCAAGGCGGATTCTCGCACTGCATACACTGCACAGGCATATAAAACTTACCCTTTTGCGGAACAGTTTCAGGATCGTAATAATGGTTTGATTCTTCCAGATTCATGCTTCCGCGTTCCATTTCCAGCACACGTATGTATTGAATTTGAGTATCACGTCCCTGATTATTTTCTTCCACGCACGCATCGACGCATTTTCTGTAACCTTTGCATTTGGAAATATTCAACGCATAACCAAGCAGCACATTCGGCAGCGGGGGAGTGGTGTCGATGCTGATGTTTTTTCCGTATTTGCGTTTTGTTTTGCGTTGCAGACGGGCGATGGTTGCCTCAACTTCTTCTGGACTCATCCTGCGGTAATGCGTTTGAAAAAGTGAAGCCAGCGAATCCGAAAACTCGTCTACTCCGTCTTCCGTAACTTGCGCGGCGAGTGCGGCTCCGGAAGTAGCAACAGCTCCGGAAACTCCGGCAATTCCGATTTTTTTCAATAAACGCCGACGCGTTAGTTTTTTATTTTCTGCTTTTCCGGATTCAGTCATTTTTGTTTTCTGTCTGCTCAAGCAAGTGCTTTTCCCACACTTTTGCTTTGAGGTGAGTTCCGTTCGGCACAAAAACAAGTCCTTTCCTGACTTTCGGAGGAGGATTTGGTTTTATGGGTTTTATGCTCGGAGAGTGAGGATCATGACATTCTGTGCAGAGATAAAGTTTACGCTCGCCCAGCCAATTTCCCACACGCTTACCGTGTGCACCAAAAAACCAGTCTTTTTGACGTTGAAAATGACATTGACCGCACAGGCGATAGGATTGATCAAAATCGATGGCATTGTTTTTTAAGGAATGCAAATAGTCCCGATTGTCCGGTTGATGACACGTCAAGCACCAAAAACGCTCGCCGCCGTGCTCCAGAATAAGCTCATCGTGTTCCTCTTCCAGTTCACGTATTTCAAGATTAGTTTCCTCATCTTCATGGCAGTCCATGCATGGATAGCTTTCAAGCTGCGACTCCTTGCGGAGTTTCACTTTAAAAGCCGGTGCGTATTTTTCAAAAGATAACACTTGCTCAAAAACCACTTCCGGAGATTCTTCTTCCTCATCTGCATCATCAGCATCATCTTCTACATCAAGCTCATTTACATCAGCAGCCTCTTCCTTGTCCTCCTTCGCAGAAAGCTGAAGCTCAGTTCCGGAAGAAGAGTTTGATTCCTGCCCAAAGACAAACGGATTCACAAAAAAGAGAAACAGTGCAGAAAACAGCAGCAAGAATAATTTGACTAAGCGGGATTTATGCATAATGAAGCAAACTGATTTTTCAGCAGCTTTTGTGCAGAAAATTAAATAAAGAGCTTGTTGAAAGTCTTCTTCCAGACTATAGCTTTGTTGAAATTAACATATTCGTAAATCTACGAACTACTCAAAAATGCATATTATTCAAAAGTAAAAAACATTTGCCAAACCTTAAACGAAAGCAGGTAAAACACTGAATAATTCAACAGTAGAGGAAAAAAGGGAAATATCTCTGCAAAATCTGCAACAAAATTCTTTTTTGTAACGGTGGACCCACCGTTTGCGTGAATTATCAAAAACTTACGTAGTGAGCATCACCAACATCTTCATTTTCCGGATCACCTAGGTGCTGTTGTCTGTAAAGGAACATTTTTTTAAAAGTCGGTTTCCAGATAAAATGTATTGAATTTTCAGGCATACCCCATTCAGTTTTTTTCATGGAAACGTATGATTTATAAAAAACCAAGAGGTTTTCATATTCCCAAATCAAGACGTTTGCATCACCATAATCACCTAAAGTTGTAGTTTTGCGTATATCTTTCCTCTTGCCCAATGTAGTGATTTGCCTTAGAAACGCCTCTGATTGGTATGGTTTCAATGGATGGTCGTAGAAGTTTGCAACAGAGAACAACTGCTCTTCAAATAATCTGAATTCTAGACGCTTGAGGTCCTGATTGGGATCATTGACACTGAAAAGAACTACATGGAAATTGTTCTCTTCTAAAAACTCAATGTTTGGATATTGCTTTTCAATTAAAGGAAATGATGAGTTCCAGGTAAATCCTTGATATCCACTTTTCGGTTGAACTGTTTCGGAAAAGGCCAAATTGATAAAGCAATTCAGTAAAACAAATATTAACCCGACAAACCTCATTATCCCTCTTCTTGCTGATAATAAGCAGAATTTTCTAAGTTTTCTTTTTCGTACAACACAAAATTTTTCGTGATTTCTGCTATTTGCGAATAAAATGCTATTTGTGATTTCTTAATAACCAGCTCACAAAACTCAGGCACCCATGGAGCAAGATGTTCTTGGATAAATTGAGTTTCGAGTTTAATACATCTGTGCATACCTTTGAGGTCATTAGTATGGCGATTTTCAGTTTCCTGCAAGATCAGTTTTTGTAGAAATTCAAGCTCAACTGCTAAATGATCCGGAATGTCATTTAATTCAGCTTTGAGATTTAATCCAGATGATTCAATTATTTTCTTAACCTCTACTGTGTCCTTGCCCCACAAAGAACCCCAGTCACCATCTTCACGCTGATGATGAACTGACTCATGCGGAGATATCGGCTTGTCAGGTCCGAGAAATAATCTCGCATATTCTACTGCCAGGTTTTCCAGCAGTTCCATTTCAGGAACTTCATAAAATGAGTCGCCTAAATTTGCACCTAAACCTGTTAAACTTTCGCGAAATTCCTTGCTACGCAATTCCTGCAGAAATTGCTTATCGATTTCTTTGGCAAATATCCTGGTCAACAACCCATAAATCTGCGCGCGTGCCTCAGAGGATATTGGCGCTGTATTCGATAATTTTTTTTCCATATTGGCTAAGAATTAATGATTTCAGAAAAAACAACAAACAGTCCAAAAATAATTGTGCACAGAGCCACAAAGGACTTTTTGAGTTATTTTTTGCTTTTTCTCTGTGACTCTGTGGTCATCTATAAATAATCCGGTATTTTTTGAAAGGGGCAGATTCTAAATCCACCCCTTCAAAAAACGGCAACTAAGAATCAAACCTTGGTCACTTGAACTACAGTGTCCATGAATCTCATCTGTCCGTTGACGGGGTCAGCCTTATTGGGAATAATCCAATTTGGATTGACTCCGTAAGTATCCCACCACTTATTTTTCAAATCGGGATCATTGTCGTGCGCCAACGGGGTTTTTTTGCCCGATGCATAGCGTCCGGAGTCTGACCGACCTAAGTGAAAGGAAATCGCAATCACTCCAGGAATAATGCCTTCGGTGACTTTAACCGGCGTTTCTATTGCACCGATTTCTGAGCTCACTTTGATTTGATCACCATTTTTCAATCCCAGTGAAGCCGCTGTTTTTGGATTCATCCAGGCTGGGTTTTCGTGATAAATTTCGGTCAGCCACTTACAATGTGTACTCCGTGAATGAATTTGCACAGCTACTTTATAGGTAGTAAGTATCAACTCATTCGGTTTCATCACATCGTGTTCCGGAATTGAAACATATGTTGGTAAAGGAGCAAAACCTTTATCTTTCATCAAATTGGAATACAACTCCAAATATCCGGATTTATTAAGCTTGTCCGGTTTGAATCCTTTGTAGGCTGCACTGCCAATTTTTTGACCAACATATCCTTTATAGCCGTTTTTGGTATGAGCATAACCTTTTTTATGTGCCGCTTCTTCACTGGAGACTTTGACTGTTTTCCAGTTCCAATAGACACCTGTTGCTTCATCCAAAATTACACCGTCTTTTTTCAAATCCTTCTCACTGACAGACTTTTTGTAGGAAAAGAATTTGGGCTTGGCTTTGGGATCATGCCAGACACCATGTTCCTTCATGTACTCAAAACCGCCGATTGCTTTGATCTCCGGAGTTTTTTCACAGGATTTTTTGACAAATTCCTCTTTAGTATCAAAACCCAACGGAAAACCCATGCGCTCAGCTAATTCACAAGCAACATCTCCCATGTCTCTAGATTCCCCCAGAGGCTTAACTAGCGGCTGGCGAATATAATATTCCGCCACTTGACTCGGCGAAACCATATCTTCCCAGTCCCAGCGTTCCAAATAAGTGGTGTCCGGCAAAATCAAATCAGCCAGAGCACTACCTTCATCATAGACGATGTTGGAAGTTACAGTGAACGGAATCAATTTTTCGTCTTTGAGAATATCAATATTTTCCTGACACTCACCATTGACATAAACCGGATTGTAGCAATACCACATATACACTTCAGGCCTGCCGTGACTACCATCCTTGATCATCTTGAGCACCTCTTGACAAACTCCATGCGAAGGTATGGCCGAGTTTGCGCCTTTGGTGATTTTCAAGCTTTTTGCTTTGGGCTTGTTCTTTGGACCTTTAGGATATTTCCACTTCGGTGCAACTGCCAAACAACGCCCACCGGGATTATCAATATTTCCGGTGATTGCTCCCAGCATCTGCATTGCCCGTTCAGCATCGTTGCCGTTGTAGTGCGCAACTGCTCCGCGATAACTGACAATACAAGACGGTTTCGTTTTGCCGAACTCAAGCGCCAGGGCACGAATTTTCCCAGCATCAACACCGCTGATGCCTTCCGCCCATTCCGGTGTGTACTGTGCCAAATGCTTTTTCAAAGCTGCAATTTTTACTTCGGAAGTATCCTGGGCTTTGGCGGTGACCTTGATGAATTTAAAGAAGTCCTTATTATAAAGTCCTTCCTGCATGATCACATTACACATTGACATGACAACGGCTCCATCTGTACCTGGTTTTATCGGTACCCATTCGCTGGATTTAGCAGCCGTATTGGAGAGCCGCACATCAAAAGTCACCATCCGTACATTCCGATCAGTGACTGCACTAATCAGCCGTGTCGCAGTTGGAATGTGATTGGTGTGTGCTTCAAGCAAATTACTGCCGAAATTAAGAATAAATTTCGTATTATCGAAATCCCAATTGTCATAGTGTTTACCCCAGGTTAACTCCTGTGCAGTCCATTTACCACCCTCACAAATTGAGGTGTGACCGGAAATGGTTTTGGTTCCGTAATTTGCCAGAAATACACTTTTGATCAGCTTGCTCGAGCTAGCTTTCATACGGCCGTAATGGAACATAAACTTTTCCGGATGTCCAGCATCACGCATTTTTTTCAAACGTCCTGCAAGTTCCGTCAAAGCCTCATCCCAGGAAACACGCTTCCATTTTCCTTCGCCGCGTTCACCTACACGCCGCATTGGATAAAGGACTCGATCCGGAAAATAGACTTGATTGACTCCGGCGTGTGCCTTAGCACAGACTTTTCCGCCTGTTCTGATGGAATTGGGTTGCCCCTCTATTTTGACCAACCTTCCTCCTTCTACATAGCCCACCATTGGATCACGCGTCACGCATGACCAACAAGCTGTGGCAATCTTTTTTCGCGGTTCACCAGTCAAAGGGTTGAAATCAAATCCACCCTCCGCCAGTTTTATTTTTCCTGCTAAAGCCTCAGATTCTATGCCTACTCCTGCCGCAACAGCAGCTCCGGAAGCCAAGGCGAACTTCATAATATTTCTTCTTGTGAAGGATATCATATCCCCTCCTGTAATTTATCGGTTTAAACTCAGATCAATCCATTCTTGCAAATGACTAGATCATTTGATCTACAAACTCAGCTTGCTTAGTCTCTTTATCGATTTGATAAATAGACAAAACGCCTTCTGGATCAATATAAAAAACTTTTGGAAGCGTATTTTCTTTAGGCAGCATAGTCGTTTTTGCAGAGTTTTTCTCCAACTGATATTTCTTCACCAATTTGGAAACTTCGCTGTTGGGATCATTCAAGTCCCCAAAAATTCTAGCTTGTCCTTCACAGGTATTAACACAGGCAGGTACGACACCATGATCAATTCGTTCCTTGCAGAAATCACACTTGCCGACACCATTTTTAGTCGGATCACCTCCGGCTTTCACGAAAGGATTTAAATACCTTGCGCCATAAGGACAGGCATCCACACACTTGCCGCAACCAATGCATAGTTTGTTATCAACTAACACCACTCCATCAGGACGTTTGTAAGTCGCACCTATGCTGTAGCGAATCGTTTTACCGTTCGGAGTTACATATTTTTTCCTACCGGGTTTAGGAAATTCAGGACAGACCTTCACACAAGGCGGCACCTTTTCACGTCCCACTTTATCTGTTCCTTCGCAGTGATTGCAAAGTCGTGGGAGAAAATCCCTTCTTGCTTTAGGAAATGTTCCGGATTCAATGGTTTTTACTACTGAGTTCCAACTGCCTAGAGGAACTCCATGTTCCGCCTTGCAGGCAACGGTACAGGCGCGACAACCAGAACACTTGCTCAGGTCTATGACCATTGCAAAGCGTGCCGCTTTTTTCTTAGCAGCCTGAACTTCTTTAGCCGACAGCATGCTGCCGATTGCCGCTCCACCAAGAACTACTCCAGTACCCTGAAGCAGTCTTCGTCTTGAGACTATTTCTTTCTTATGCATAATCACCTCGCATATTACTGGTTAATTAGAAATTACCTCCTCTAAAAGATCTAACAAATCTTCAAATATATATCCTGCTTCACTGATTAAGAGGATCGAATATTTTTTATTGTGAACTCCATTGCCAAAACGCACGATATCCAGATTTGAATTTGCCTCTGCATACATTTTATTTGCCTCAATCAACGACTCCGCAGGTGCTTTGCCAGTTGCTTTTTTAAGCAATGCAAGACTCTCAATCTTTAACTCCTCAACTGAGGACAGCCCTTCCCTCACCTCATTGTCCCAACGGTCCAGCATTTGATCATGTTTTTCAGTGTGACAACTAACACACGATTGACCGTTTCCATGCATCACCTTTTCGCCATTTATTAATTTTTCCTCCAGATGGCAGCCGATACAGTTTGTTCTAGAACCAAACATCAAGCTGGGAGTTTCCTGTACTGCACCTCTTTCTGCACCTACCAGCAACATTTTCTGGTATATATGGTGATCAGGATGACAGACCTCACAGTTCTTACGGGCAGGATCAAGAAAGGGTGACTCTTTGTGCTGAATAGTTTCATGACAGTTGAAGCAATTTGCCTGTTGTTTAGCTACATGTTCCTCATGCATCAATTGCATATCACCAATCTTTTTCAAAGTTTCAGGCATATCATGGCAATCCTGACATGCATTATCTTTGATCTCTCCATCTCCTAAAACCAGTTCATAGTGGCAACTCTCACAAGGTACATTGGCATCTTTCAAGCTTTGATGAGTAATGAGAGGTTCGTCTTCTTTTATCTCTGCAGTTGCTTTTTGGCTTTGCAGTGGTTTTTGCGGAAGTTCATGGCAAGTGACACAATCACCTGCACTTGCTACTTCTGAATTTTTAAAATGACAAAGGTGACAAATTTGTTTTGGAACTTCAAAATGTTTGGTGCCTGCTACATGTTGGTGACAAGTACTGCAATGAAGAACCTGCCCTTCCACTTGTTTTTCTTCATGAATCTTATGAGTAAAAGAAACTCCGGATGCATATTCTAGTTTTTTTTCAATAAATTCAGGTCTTTGATGGCAGTCCCCACTGGAACAACTTCGGTCATCCACATGTGCTCTTTTGCGAACCTCTTGATCTCCTGCAGATAAATAGCTGAATAATTGTCCCAGTCCCCGGAATTTTGCTGTCAATGTTGTTTTCTCTCCGGGAGCATAATGGCACTCCACACAGGCAACATCCTTCTCACCGTGTGGTGATTCTTTCCAGCTTTTGTAGGGTTTGTCCATGATGTGACAACTCAAGCCACAGAAATCGGATTGAGAAGTGTAGGATTCTACGGAGTAGACAGTAATGCCGATCAGCACTACAACTGAAACAAGTCCTAGACTAAATAAGCTTAGAGTTTTTTTCATCAGTCAACTGAAGAAAAATTGTGGTGGGCCTCCAAACAATTAAGCAACTCAGCAAAAGCACCAATTGATGTAATTTATCGGGTACTCCATTTCAGATTCTACTATTCTGTCAATGTTAGTCTATCCGTAATAATACTAACTTACGTATTATTACCTGAAACGTATGTCTGAAGTAGTTGATGTTAAACTTGGTTTTTTAGTAAAATAGAGGTTCAACCTCTTATCTTTCCAACAATGTACAATTCTATACTCAGATTTAAGAACAACTAATGAGATGAAATTCAACTCAGTGAAGCAATCAAAGAATAAATAATGGCGATGACGATCAACACTCCAATTGCCAAAAAAGTAAGCCCAACTGCTAAGACAGTTTTCGAAAACCATTTTTTAGGTGGCGCTACAAGCAATTCTTCAAGTTTCCCACTTTTCAATAAACTCGCATATTCTTTGGGACGCTCTTCTTTAAATTTGGACAAAGGCATTCGCTGAGTGAATATAACCGAATCCATCGGTAGACTTTCCGGCCTCAAATGGGTGTGAAAGAAATGGACTACAAAGATAAAGACAGTCGCCAGTAATGCTTCATCACTATGAATAATTGTCGCCACATTAAGCGCCCAACCTGGAAGAACCGTTGTAGCTTCTTCCGGGAACCAGAGAACAAGACCTGTTGCTCCGATGATCAGGACACCCCAAAAAACTGCTAAATAATCAAATTTTTCCCAATAGGTCCATCGTCCAAATGCCGGTTTAGGACCTTTACCGATGAAATATAAAACATTTGCTTTGATATCTTTGACATCCCTCCACAGAGGAATCAAAGAATATTCTTCCTTGAACAGACCTTTCAGCGTAATTTGTTTTCGCCAAAATAACCCTGCCAATTGAAAAAAATGTACGGCAACGTAAGCAAGGGTGATCACTGCTCCAATTCTGTGTATGTATCCCATTGCATGTGGCCCCCCCAGCATTTGAGTGACCCAGAAAAAGAACGGATTCTCCGGAAACTTCAGCGACATTCCGGTAAGCGCTAAGCTTAGAAAACTGACGATTATCATTAAATGAATGACTGTCTGAGATAATGTAAAACGTCTGACATGTTTTTCGTCTCCTTGAGGAATTATGATTAATTTTTCCTTTTTCATTTTTGCTCTTTCAAGCAAAGATCGAGTAAACCAGAGAAATGTGTGTATTCCAAACGCTACAAATACCAGCAGCAGCAAACCAGTCATCCCCCAGAAAGAATAGAAAAGTTTTGGATATTTCTCTTGATCATAATGATTAGCATGAGGAATAAAGCCGACAAAATTAGCATTAACGTCAGTATGGCATTCTGCACATGTTTTTTGAATATTATCAGCATGTAAAGGCGAGGCAGGATTATCGACATTCAGCATTTCATGTGAGCCATGACAATTAACGCATTTGGCAGATTTTTCACTGCCTAATCTTGCAACCTTTCCATGATAAGAATTTAAATAACTTTCCAATAAATCGTTATGACAGTTTCCGCAATCATTGATAATGTTCAGATTTGTTTTATCCTGCTTTGAGGTCACAACATCATGGGTTCTGTGACAATCAATGCACTGCGGCATCTTAGTCTCGGAGCTTTTATCTGTAACAAAATGAGTGCTATTGCTGATTTTATCTGCCACTTTATTATGACACCTGCTGCAATCCGGTTTTTTGATTTGTTGACAATTCAACGTTGAGTCTGGTTCAGCAGCAATTATATTTTGTTTAAATATTTCTGCATCTTGGCAAAATTCATCTGATTCAAGATGCAGATCAAAGTGGCATCTCACGCAAGGTACTTTCGTATGTGCAGATTGTTGCTTTAGTCCCTGTTCTATGTAGATAGAGTTTATTTTTTTGTCAGCGTGATTTTTTAAAGCAGGGTCAGCATGACATTCTTCGCACTGCAAATCTGCAGGACTCAATTTTGTAAATTTTATGATTTCTTCGTAACTGGTGAGAGGAAGTTCCGGAATTCCTTTTGACATGGTTGAAGATGTACTATGACACTTTGAACAGTCATCTTTCATGATTGGCAGGATCTTGTCTTTAAAATAATCGTCATTTTTTCGCCCTTCTTTGATCCATTGTTCAACAGTTGCAATCGATTCATCTGTCGTCACATGTTGATACATATTGTCTTTCATTGAACCTACAATTCGAGGGAATTTTGTGCGGTCAATACTTTTTTTTACAACGGCTTGTATTTCGTTCTCTCTGTCAACAGCTTGTTGATCAACTGACTCTTCACTGATCTCATCTCCATGCTCTTCTTCGGCTTCTTCCTCGAATCCTTCTTCTTCAACTTCTTCTTCGGCTTCTTCCTCGTATTCTTCTTCAGTTTCTTCTTCATAACCTTCTTCTTGGGCCTCTTCCTCAAATCCTTCTTCTTCAGCCTCTTCCTCAAATCCTTCTTCATTCTCTTCAACACTTGACTCAAGACTACTCTTTTGATGCGATTCTGCCTGCGCATAATTCTGAGCAGAAAACAGCTGAACAGAAATAAATGCGACAAAACAACAAAGTGAAATCACTGTTTTCTCAAAAACAGTCTTCCGTTTTAACTTGGGAATAACTTCAACTAACATACTGATATAAAGTAATATTAATATAAAGAAAAGGCGGTTATCAATCTTGAATCCGATCAATAACCGCCTCTATAAAAACATGACTATGAACTTAGTTGAATCTCAACTCAATTGAGCCATTATGATAGATATGATTGATCTGAGAATTATCAAAGACCGAAAGTCCAAAATAATATGGTTTTTTCAGATCACTAAACTGAACATCCTGAATCTTGGCGTTTTTACCTCTGGTCTTTAATGATCTTTTAACTTCCAGAGTCCATTTACCATCTTTCCAGGCACCTTTGACTTTGATATCCGCGCGGTGACCGGTGAATGCAGACAGGACTATACCGGGAACGACATCACCGGTTTTAAAATTATCAACAAATTTTGTTCTCAACCAAGGAACCACCATATACTTATACTCTTCGCTACCACCTGAGTTCATAAAAACAGGACCTGTTTTTGCTTTGTTGATGTTGTTTTTATAACCACCACCAATTTTGTCATCACCTTTACGACCCCAATTTTTATTCTTTTTAGGATCCTTTGTACTGTCAACAAATTGGTCATCAAACAAACCTAAAGGATTTGTACGAACACCTTTCCAGTGCCACATATCAATTGTTTCGCCAGCAAGTTTGGTGTATTTTCTTCCGGCCGAAGTATCTTTAATACCGTCAACTTTACCATCTTCGGCAATATGGCAGGAAACATCACAACCTTTCTTTTTAAATCCCTGGGCTTTGATCTCCCAGTAAATCCCAAATTTGTCTTCATAAAAACTATTATCGTGACCTGTACTGTCTTTATTCATTGACTGCTTCCAACTTCCATTTCCCTGCTTAATCCAAGGGAATCTGGCTAAACTTTTGGTTGGATCATCCCACTGTATATAGAAATAAATACTGCTTTTATTGTACAAAGACTTGATGCTGACTGTTGTTTCCTTCATTCCATCATAACCATTGCTGGGTTTATAAGGAGTTTCATCAAGTACAACTTTCAATGCTTTTGCTTTGCTCCAGGCCTTTTCCTGGAAAGCATCAAGTACAATGGGGGATTTGGTCTTCACACTGACCAACTTCATTTGCTGCGACATCGCAGAATTGGAGATAAAAAACATACCGAACATCAAGGTGACGACCATGATCAACATTTGTTTTGGAGATTTCATAATTACCTTTTTTAGAGAATATTAATTAAAATTTACGGTAAAGATCAGCCTCCTGATTAACAAATATCATTTGCCGTAGTTAGTGGGAAATAATACTGAACTCCTTTCTTGATCCAGGATTAATATTTAAGACAAGCATCGTCTCTGATTTACAAAACAATTGCCGCGAAAATTCAAAAAAGCGAATGCCTACAGCAAACATTCATTAGCTCATTAAAGCTCTCATTCTAAGTTCATCATTCTCAGAAACCGTGACTTGTTTTTCTAATTAAGATTCTTTGTTAATTAAAATACAGGCCTAGAATATGGCTGCCTCAACCCAAGAATAACTGACTGCAAGAGAACTAATTTTCAGTATGTCCCTCCTGTTATATCCTGTCTATCCGTAATAATATTTAGGTAAAAATACTTGACTTAAACTCCTGAGGATATTGCTATTTTCTTACTTTTGCCTTTGCTTAAAAACTTTCACAAATTACCCACAATTTCTTCAAATTTCCTTCACATTTTTTAGTTAGACTGGAAACTAAGCCAGTCAGTATTTTATTGATTGGCGTTCAAGCAAATCATTTCAAACCTCAAGAAGTTATGCATTAGCTGAAAGGAGCAACATGCCGTTTGTTAAACTAAATAATATTTCCAAGACTTACAAAATGGGTGATGTTTCCATCCATGCGTTAAAAAACGTAAATATGGAAATTGAGTCCGGTTCATTTGTTTCGATTGTCGGTCCATCTGGCAGTGGCAAATCAACTGTTCTTAACCTGATTGGTTGTCTTGATCAACCAACTTCAGGTTCAATTCAAATTGAAAATCAGGAAGTACAGGATTTGAACAAAAAGAAACGCGCAGATTTTCGCGGACAAAACTTAGGATTTGTCTTTCAGAATTTCAATTTGATTCCTGTGTTGAGTGTTTATGAAAATGTGGAATACCCCCTGTTGATGATTAAAAACGAAGACAGCAACAACAACCGTGAGCGCATTCTCAGTCTTTTGGATGCAGTAGGCGTTTTGGAACAGAAGGATAAACGACCGAATCAGATATCCGGTGGTCAAATGCAACGTGTTGCTGTTGCCAGAGCTTTAGTTACTCAACCAAAAATAGTAATTGCAGATGAACCAACGGCCAATCTTGATCATGATACTGCATTCAAAATAATTAACTTGATGAAGAGAATGAAAGATCAGGAACAGACCACTTTTGTGTTTTCCACGCATGATCCAAAAATCATTGGAGAAGCAGAAATTATTTATACACTGGAAGACGGAAACCTTATAAATAGAGAAGACAGGAGGGAGTATGTTTAAAATAGCCAAAATTGCGTATCGTAATCTGTTACGTTATACACGCAGAACCCTGCTGACCTCCAGTTTGGTGATCATCGGCATTGTCACGGTCTTAGTCTTTATTGCAGTCGCAGGATCTTTCAAGCAGTTGATGGTGGGGCAAATCACAGATTCCATGATGGGGCATCTGCAGGTACACCGTAAAGGTTATGTTGCTTCGATTGATAATTCTCCCTTGAATTTGAACCTGCCCACAAAACAGGTTGCTAATCTTGAAGAAATCCTGACCGAAGATAAGACCGTAGAATCGTATTCTCTACGCTTAAAATTTGGCGGAATGTTGAGCAATTTTACGGAAACTTCCAATATCCGCCTGAATGGCATCAATCCCGAACAAGAACTCCAAACAGTGCCGCTCCTTGTTCAACGTGTTTCCGGGAACAAGCCTGATTCGAAAGAAATTCCGTCTCTCCAAAGAGGTGAGATTTGGCTGCCGGATGCACTGGCCAAAGGCATGAAAATAAAAGTAGGTGATCAGGTCGTGCTTGTAGCCACGAATAAGGATGGTTCTGTAAATGGAATACCTTTAGAAGTCAGCGGAGTTATTGGCACCATGACCGGGCCCGGAGGCAGGGACGGCTACTTAAACATTAAAGATGCCTATCAACTGCTGCGGATTAAGGATGGGGAAGTCAATGAAGTGGCTATACGTTTAAATAATTTTGAACTTATAGATCAAAGCTACGGACAACTCAATCAAACTCTTGCGGAGTTCCAGAATAAAAATGATAAGCCGGTTTTTGAAGTCCATACCTGGCAAAAACTATCGCCCTTCTCCAACATTGCCAAGATTATTGATTTACTGACATTGTTTGTCAAAATCATTTTGATTGCCATAGTACTGGTGAGTATCATGAATGTGATGTTGATGGCGGTTTATGAGCGAATCAGGGAAATAGGCACAATAGCAGCTATGGGCACAAGTCCTCGAAAAATCTGGTCATTGTTCTTAATGGAAGGCTTGTTCCTTGGCATCTTCGGTGCGGTATCCGGTAGTCTCATCAGCATTGCTATCATCCAGTATTTGAATTGGCAGCAAATCATTTTTTCCTTTGGAAAACAGGATGCTCTGGTACTTTCTCCAACAATCGCCGTTTCTGAAGTAATCACCACTGCAGTGATAGTAATTGTGATTTCCGCTCTGGCAAGTTTGCAGCCTGCGGTGAAAGCCTCCAGACTGGAACCTGTGGATGCACTTGGACATTTTTAGCAAAATAAAAATTGATGCTAATACTCTAAGCAATTAAAAAGGACACAGAGAAGATTGAGACATCAATACTCTGTGTCCTCCAGATGTAAATCAAAACAAAGAATTTTTTTAAAAAAAACTTTTTTCAGAGATAAGACAATGAGAAATTCAAGCTGTTTTTATGCAAAGAAAATTTTCCAAAGCACCTTGTTGCTTGCCCTGCTGACCTTACCCTTCAGTCTGTTTGCTCAAACCACTGCACAGGAGTGGCTGGAAGCAATTGATCGCGATTTGAATCCACCACAATATGAATCATATCGTAAATTAATAAATATTGAACCGGATGGAAGTAAAAAAGAATTTGTGCTCTTTACGCTCAAACAAGGCCGTGAAAATGTGGTCAGCCTTTTCCTTTCACCAGCCTCTGAAAAGGGACGGGCCACCTTGCGGGTAGGTGAAAACATGTGGCTTTATATTCCAAATGTAGGTCGGCCTATAAGGATTACTTCACTGCAGTCTGTAACAGGAGGGGTTTTTAATAACGCTGACATTTTGAAAGTTGATTATCAGACAGAATATAATGCGGTGAGTCTTGTAGAATCGGAGCAGAAAGGGCTATCCGGAATTAATCTACTCCAATTGAATTTGAGAGCCAAAACCGGAAATGTGGCATATGACAGGCTGGAAATGATGATCGATCAAGAACTCAAATCTCCTCGTACCATTAGAGCATTTACATCTTCCGGAATGTTGATCAAGACACTCTATTTTAAAAACATCAAAGATTTTGGTAATGGAATTAAACGGCCTTCTGTAGTGGAAACAGACAGCCCACTTTATGAAGGTTACAAATCCATCATGATTTTCGCAAAGATGAAACCCAGAGATCTTCCTGCGGCAGTTTTTACTACAGAATACATGGGACGCATTGAGACATTGAGGTGATAAAATGAAACCTTTACTTGCAATGAGAGCATTATTAATTATTTTTGGCTTACTGTTTTCTTCGCTTACTTTGTTTGCACAGGATGATTCCTTGTATTCTTTTGAAGTTGAAGAGTTCACTAAAAAAACATGGGAATGGAAAAGCGAGTTGACGGTCGCAGGATCTTCCAAAACTTTCAATCAGGACTCAGTACTGTACCCCTTCAAATTTCAGCAGGATCAGCAAACGAAAGTGCAGGATTTGAGTTTGCAAATCCCTCTTGAAAGCCGTTGGGATTGGGAGTGGTCCCGCTTATATCTCGTAGGTGAATTCCGGATTACAGGTTCCAGCCTTAGCGAAACAATTGAGCAAACTGCTGTTCTTCAGGAAGCATACTGGCAACTGTCCACACTTGATCCACACAGTATAGAATCGGGCAAACGGCTGCTACGCTGGGGTAAAGGCTATGCCTTTAATCCGGTTGCGTTGCTTGAACGTTCCAAAGATCCTGAGAATCCGGAAGCTGCCCGTGAAGGATTGTGGATGGTTCAGGGAATCTTAATTCCCGGGACACTTTCCGGGTTGGACTCAAATTCCCTGACCTTAGTCTATCTGCCAGTCCGTTCAGGAATCAACGGTGATTATCAGGCAAATCTTGAGCAGGAAGACATCTGGGGGCTTAAGCTCTCTGCACTACTGGGTACTACAGATTTTGATTTATACCTGACTCATTGGAGTGAAAAAGCAGAAACGGATTGGGGCTTTGATTTTGCGTCAAATCTTAGTTCCAATTTCGAAATGCACGGTGAGTATGCAGAAGATACAGATTTGTCAAACAAATACACTAAGTCTCTTTTGGGAATACGTTATCTGACTGATAATGAAATCACCTGGACCATCGAAGCTTATCACGATACTTCAGGCTGGACCAAAGACGAATCCACTGAGATTTATAAAACAATTGAAAACGCTTCTGCAGTTGCAGCAAAAACGGCCTTGACTGAACTCCAGTCAAAGCAAATTGTAAGTCAAGACTATGCCTACGTCAAAGCCAGTCTCAAAGAACCGTTTGACTGGTTGTACTTTACACCTTCACTGACTTGGCTGGGAAATTTAGCTGACCAGAGTTTTAATGTGATAACACAATTGAACTATGCACCTGTCACCGACTGGTCCTTTCAGTTATCCTGGCAACAGCTTTCAGGAGATGCTTATACACAATATGGTGAAAATTTGCTTGGAAACAAGCTCGAACTAAAAACTAATTATTCTTTTTGAGGTTTTGTGATAGCAGTACTTTGTACTCTCTGCGACTCTGAGCTGAAACAGCTTTTTGCTAGTTTTACTTTTTTGCAAGTTCATCACGGATAATTTTCAATAATTCCTGAACTTGATTTTCAGTGAACTTACCTGCACCACTGTAAAGCAGCTTTCCGTCTTTTCCAAATAACATGATATTGCTGTCATCATCCTTCAGGCACCACTGTTGAACCAGTGTTTTTTCAAGATCTTTGACAAATACAGTGCTCTTGTCTTCTTCTTGTCTACTCTTCAACTTAAAGTTGATGACAGCATCAGGAATCCAGGTTGCAGCCATATTAAGAATAGCTACCATAGCATATTTTTCTGGCGGAAATTTTTCTGCTTTGAGCGCCTCATCTACATGTGAATTTATTCCTCATTCATCAGGGTCAACATAGAAAAGTACATGTAATTTTGCTGAAATCAACTCTTTGCTGCTCTAGGGGGAGCCGTCTACTTTACTTCCTGAATCGTCCTTCAAAACCACAACAGGCGGTACCTCTCCTAGAGGGTGGATCAGTATTAAAAACAGGTATTCCCAGGAACTGTGTCTTTGCAACGTTTCCTAAAGATATCAAACATTTAACCTTCGCAGGGTGTCAGTCTTAAATTCCTTTCAACTCCGTTCGACTCCGTACGAATCGGAAGATTTGCTACCAATCTGCTACCAGATATTCGACGATGTCCCGGGTAGGTGTCAAGGTGTATTTTAATCAAGGTATCCGACTGGTGCGCTATCTGATGGAGCATCTAGGCATAAATGGGAGTAACTACTTTAAGTATAAATGGGTACGGCTTTCATACAAAGTTATTCATGAAGTCTTTTTTTGAACCCAAAGGTTCTTCTATTCCTTGATCTCCGGGAGTTCGCCCGCCTGTTCTAATTTCCAGAGATAGCGTCGGTAGTATGTCAGGCCAAGGCAGGTGAGCGGTAGGGCTAGAATCAGGCCGAGAAAACCAAGCAGCTTGCCCCAGACCGAAAGGGACAACAAGATGATGGCCGGAGAAAGACCCATGGCTTCGCCCTGTAAACGTGGCACCAGCACGGTTTCCTGAATGAGTTGCACCACGCCGAAAACGAGCAGGACAAAACCCAGTGCCCCGATAAAGCTGTCGCCCTGTTCCAACGCCTTCAACCCAGCCAGCAGTAGGCAGGGGATGGTGCCCACCGTCTGAAGATAAGGGACCATATTCAGCAGGCCGATGAAGATACCCATGAGAATGGCAAGCGGCAGTCCGATGATGGAAAAGCCGAGCGCGAAAAGCACAGCCACACAACAGGATACCAGTGTCTGTGAACGGAAATAACGGTTGGTTGCCTGAATGAATTCAACCACGAATCCGGACACGTCATCACGCATGCTAGGCGGAAGGTAATCACGCCAACGTGCCGCTATGTTATCGTAATCGATAAGCAGGAAGACCACATAGATCATGATGACCAGAAAACCGGTGATGAACGTGAGAACATTGGCCGCTCCCGAAAGCACGCCCCAGACGCCGGGCAAAAGCTTTTTGGCCGTGTCCTTGGCCATCTGCACCACCCCGTCACTGTTCAGGTATCGTTTGACATCATCGCGTTTAAGAATCTCGTTCACCTCTTCCCATACATTTTCGGGCAGACGTTCCTTGGCAGCTTGTGCCAGTTCGGTATCGGCGGCCATTTTGGATACGGTGCGGCCCATGTTGGCCAGTTCATTGCCGACCATTGGGACCATGAACCAGATAACGAGAAAGACAGCCAGTGTAATTGTTACCAGCGTAAAGAGCGCTGCTAGAACGCGCTTCTTGATTACATGCTGAACTCGATTAGTGACCGGGTCGAGGAAGTAGGCCATCACAAGTCCGGTGACAAACGGCAGGAGAACGTCGGAGAGGTAATCCAGAAGGAGCACCAGGCACCAGGCTAGACCAGCAAATAGAGCCAGTTGCACAACCCGGTCAATAGTGAATGAGCGATCGTTCGGAATCATGATTCCTCCTTGGTTCTACAAATTATGTAGTTGGTGGAGTTGTAATTTTTATATGCATTATATTTGCTATTTATACCACCAACCCTCTGGTTTGTAAAGATTCTTACTCCTGAAAGGTCATTCCAGTAGAAATGCGACTAACTACTTTAAGTATCATATGGGCGGTGCCCGCGCACTTCCCCCCCCCGTGCCTATTACTGAGCCTCACCTCCCCCTCATTCTTCTAGTTCATCCAGCTCCTGCAACTCAACCAAGCCAAGTTGGGTCAAGGGTACGCTTAACGTTATAGTAGGGCTGATAGACACCTATATGGACACCTATTATTTTACCCCCCTCGTGCGTGCGTGTAGTGGTTTTTCTAGCGGTCAATGCCATAAATAAACTCCAATTAAGATTACTCCACATATCCACTACCAATAGCTGAGAACGGAAGGGCTAACTCCAGTTCCGGTACGTGCTTAGCGATCCAGGCAGTGAAGGTGTTACTGTTAGGACCCGGAAAGGCCTTGTAGGCCGTTTTCCAGGGATACGCATCAGCCGCCTTATCGACCGCATCAATCAGGTCATCAACCCCCTCCCCCCTATGTTCTTTAATAAGCCGGGGTTTCTCACCAAACCAATAACGGTCCGGAATGTCTTGGGTTATCCTCATTACCGGTTGGCCACTGTAGCCTCGCCAACCAACCACATCATATACCTTGTAGTTGGACTCTCCAGTACGCTTGGCGGCAATCCAAGTATGAATGGCAAACCAACCACGCCAACCCCAGGTATCTGCGCCATAGACTTGCATAACGGCTTCCTTTGTAACTGAAGGGTCAGGTGCCATGCCCGCCGATTGACGACTGGCAGTACGCCAGGTTTTGCCTGAGTAACAACTGGACAACAGAAAGACGGTCAAGACAAGTGATGTTAGTGTTCTTAAGGTTTTCATTAAGTACGAACCGAAAAGATATTTTTTCATTAGTTCCTCTTGGAAAGAAGGAAGCGGTATAGATTTATTCTGGAACCTAAAATACTAACTTGTTGTTTTAGGAGAAGCCAAATTTTACCAAAATCTAGGTGGTTTTACAAGAATATTGGTGGAAGGTTGAGGATTGTCTGACTGTGAAGAATTAGTGGGGGGCAAAATAACTACTCCACTATGCTCCACTTCTAAAACCAACAAGGAGCATCTCGAACCCAGTTAAACACTGGCAGGCTCCACATTGCTCCACTACTCCACTTCTTTTTTAATATTATAAAAATAAGATATAAAACTCTTGTTAGTTCAAGTTTTTATTGTACGATGAATTATTTTGTTTCAGAATGTTTTTACATTCAGTAGTTTATTAATTTAATCGTCACTATAACTGGATAGGATAAGATAATGAGGTATTTAATTTTCTTTATAGTTCTGTTTTCTTCACCATTATATGCACAAGATTTGGTCTCTCCACTTCCGGAAACACTTGAGGTGCAGGAAGCATCAGCTAATGTTACTACTGTAGATGAAAAGCAAACATATGAAATACTGGAGGTGCCGGAAGCATCAGCTAATGTTACCACTGTAGATGAAAAGCAAACAGTGGTTGCATATACATGCACCCATAAAAGTATAGACCTTATTAGGGAAGTTAAAATAATCCACCAAGATCAGGGTTGTGAAGTAACCTACACTAAGGCAATCGGGACTGTTAATGAAAAGACTAAATCCCTCTGGAAAGCAAACAATTCAACAGAATACTGCGATAACAAGGTTCATAGATTTGTTAAAGAAAAACTTCAACAAGAATATGGATGGGTTTGTATTGATCAGATGAACAATTAGAAATTGAAGA
>Ga0209774_1000581_pt1 | contig 28757 bp, 51 predicted proteins | sample SaaInlV_150m_DNA_2_FD_184648 | JGI IMG/M metagenome (GOLD analysis project Ga0209774, IMG submission 184648) | Marine microbial communities from expanding oxygen minimum zones in the Saanich Inlet - SI037_S2LV_150m_DNA (SPAdes) (version 2) | ecosystem: Environmental > Aquatic > Marine >... | reverse complement strand
CAACATACCTTCTACTTCCTTTTATAAATAACAACTTACAAATGCGCCTCCCTGGTACAGAATTGAACTGCCAATATGCATTTGTGACCACACACTCAGGGAGTCAAACGCTATACGTGTCATTGTCGCATTGACCCGTTATGACCTCGAGGCATATGGACTTATTTGCGTGCCTATTCCCCCGGATAGATTCGAACTATCTGTGGACTTATTTGCGTGCCTATTCCCCCGGATAGATTCGAACTATCTGTCGTATAGCAGTGCTACTTTCAATTCACATTATATGAATTCCCACCACTCGATTCCAACTAAATGAGGTAGCGTGAGGGTTTATTTAATAATATAGCAGTATACTCTGCTCACAGGGTTTAACGCACCTGAAACGTAGTGTCATTATCCTCACTAAGCACCTATTCCATAGGATTGGTACAATTTTACTTCTGTAACTAAGAAGGGAATATCATTAATCAACACATCTATGCAAAAAGTCTCTCAATTTCACAGTGTCTGCTTTAGTTAAAACACACTCAAATTCAAAAACACTAATCGACACCCCGCCATCAATTTCATAAGCATACAGATCATATCCAGCATATGAATTTTTTAATTTTATATCTTCGCCAGTGTCTTCTGACATATTATTTCTCCTAAAGTTGTTTAAGTAAAGCTATTATACACAAAAAAAAATAAATTACTAGTAGAAATATTCTATAGGTACTAAAAAAATTTAATACGATACATCTTAGTACCAAGTAATATGCTTACTTGCTACTTAAATAAGTGGAATGACACAATCATTCCTTTAACCTGTGACTCAGGTTTTTGTTAAGTTTTCATAACATTATATACATATAGGAATAGGAATCGAACCTATCCTCTCCGCCTAATTGACCGAGCGTGCAACATACACCAAAAAGTATACAATCATAATCTAGGATGATGGTACCTCATTCCCTTAACAATTCAAGATAAATAGATCCACCACGGTGTCCCATTATCTCTATTCCTTTCAATAGTCAAATGATCAATAAGACCCATGAAAGTTGTTTAGTGTTCTATACTTGGATTCGAACCAAGATTTCCGGGATTAGCAACCCGGTGGCCTAACCATTAGCCGAGTAGAACAAAAATGGTAGCGAGCCCCGGTAACGCTCCGGGCTGGAAGGATTATGAGCCCAACTTAGTCCTTGACTAACTCGCTGTTTTTCTAACTATAAAACATCATTGCACAAATAGCAAATATTCCACTTGCTATTCCTGACACTGTTGGTATCTGCACGGCTGGGTTCGAACCAGCGACTTTTCAGTTCCAAACCGAATACTCTACCAGACTGAGCTACGTGCAGATAAAACTTTAAAAATTGTGTAGTCCATGACAGGATTGAACTGCCGACATTATGAATGTAAATCAGACACTCTACTATCTGAGTTAATGGACTATGACATCATTATAAAATGACGGAACTAATGTTCTACTAGGCATTAGAATAGGTTCTAGTGGACCTGCATGAATATTACATGCTTTGATGAGAATGAGCGGATATAGGTGTTCGAAACCTAACTGCATGGCTTGGAAGGCCAGCGACTGTCCATCAGCTTACCCGCATTTAACTTGGATGACCCTCGAGGGCTCGAACCTCGAAATAACGGCATCAAAAACCGTTGACTTTACCAATTTGTCTAAGGGTCAATGAGTGGCTGGAGCATATGCTACGACACCAGCCATGCCGACAGATCCTCTGTAGGGTGACAATGTGGGTAGTTATTCCACTTCTCTTCATAGTTGTCCACTACTATCTGATTACGACAATCAGTTCGTTTGGTGCCCAGTGGAGGTAATGCTCCCCCTTCTACAGGTTACAAATCTGTTGCATCACTATTAATGCTTACCGGGCTATATTTGGGGCAACCGACGGGGCTTGAACCCGCAATGCCTTACGGCTCTAGCTTGAAAGGCTAGTGACTATACCAGTTTGTCCACGATTGCATATGGTGGGACTGCTAGGAATTGAACTTAGACTCTACCGATTATGAGTCGGATGCTTTACCTTTAAGCTACAGTCCCTATTTGGTAGGACTAGTGGGCTACGATCCCACGACTTCTTGCTTATCGGGCAAGTACTCTACCAACTGAGTTATAGTCCTATATTGGCTCCCAGTCAGGGTAACGCTCCCCGCGGTCTCTGCTTAACAGGCAGGCCCGTTCACTTGCTCGGTCACTGGAAATTAAAATGGTGGGTCCGGAGAGAATCGAACTCTCATTGCAATTATTGCGCCGGATTAAAAGTCCGGTATCATACCATTAGATGACAGACCCAATATTTGGCTTCCCGCCACGGAATTGAACCGCGCTACTGAATTTTGGAGACTCTGCTGGTCCCAGACCGCGGGAAATATTTGGGGCGAGCAATGAGTTGTCGCTCTCATACTTTAACTTTCACAGAGTTAGGTGCAAACCTTTACACTATGCCCGCCATTAAATATAGTTCGCAATCGATGGGCTACGATCCCACTCTCTCTGGCGTGACAAGCCGGCGCTTTCCCGATTAAGCTACGATTGCATAATTAAATGATAGTTTTACGACTCGGTCTATTGTCTAGAATAGATGTCCACGCTACTATCTAAGCGGTCTCCTCCTTTGGGCCATTTCACTGGCATTCAGTGCCTCTATAGTGTAGAAGCAATCTTGGTGATTCCTGATGGTAACGCTCCACCGTCTTCTACTTGTAAGGAAGGTGTTCTCCTATTGAACTAAGGAACCAGAATAAATTGCTATGTAGTACCTGTGGCGAGTACATTTCGGAATACGATCCTTATCCAGTTTGTATTACCTTAATAGGCAATACAGTACATAGCAAACCTTTTTTGTGGAGATACTGGGTAACGATCCCAGCCATCTTGATTGCAAATCAAAAGTCCGTCCCATACGGCATCCCCCTTAACTTGGTGCAACCTTCTTGAATCGAACAAGAATCTAAAGTTCTTCAAACTTTCGCACAGACCACATATGCCAAGGTTGCGTAAATGGCGGAAGACGGAGGGCACGATCCCCAATCCTTCACAGGATCCACTAGTTTTCAAGACTAGGACAATTTCCATCAAATCATATCATCTTCCATTAAATTAGTGCTAGTTTTTAGAATTACTTTCTGCACTAGCAAACAGAGTATTTGGTGCTCCGGGTGGGATTCGAATCCACACTGTATGGATTTTAATTCCACTTCCTCTACCAGATTGGGATACCAGAGCTTTATAATTGGTGGGCAACTTCGGTCTCGTTCCGAGAAACACTTATTTCTAAAACAAATAGGTATACCAAATAGGTATACCTAATTCCCTTTAATTGCCCTATATTTGGTGAGGAGAAATGGAGTCGAACCATTACAGACTTATTGACAATGCGGGTGGGTTACAGCCACTTGAGCTCGCCATTGCTCATTCTCCCCTTTGAATTTTTAACCTACTAACAATCCCGTTAAATTAGTAATCACTCCAACCAACTAGGGTATCGCTTTTGGTAAGGTAGCATATCCGTTCAGATGATTAATCGTTCCTTATCTACAACCTATACTTTATATTATTATAGTAAAGCACACTGTTTAACAATATGCTTTACTATATAGTACCATTGGTTTCCGCCACATAAGGCTTGTTCCCTCCAGTATTCCCCAGCTCTTAGTTCTGGGTAACTATATCTACTATTATACAATAATTATTAGTAATGTCAACTAAAAAGTTTTTATACTACCATAAATTATTTTTATGTTTATCTTTTCTACAATACTTTGTTCTATCTCTATACACAACAGCTTTATTAGCTTTATGAGCATTTTTGGCTACGTAATTTCTTGATCCTTGACTCTGTTTTATTATTTGTCTCATAAAAAAACCCTCCTAATTTCTTAGCGAGGGTTTTTAGTTATTTTGTTGATTAGTATTAACTAAAAATCCTCGCGCCATTTTTGTAACGGATTACGACTAATATGCGTGGCATCAAACGATATCGAGCCGCAATAGTCTTCCCAGCTATCTTGTCTGAGACTGTGTTTACATTTATATTCTTGTTTCATTTTTATATTATTTGTTTATTATATTATGTTTATTTAGCATTGTCGAGCATTTTTGTAATTTTATTTACTCCTAATAATTTCCTAACTCTATTTACTACTGTCATAGACGAACATCCTATATGTTCTGTCTTTGTTTTTATGAACCATACATCATTAGCTAATGTTATTTCACACCCTTTATATTCTAAGCGATATCCCATGAAGTTAATAGGCTTGTACCCATCTTCTTCAAGGATATCTCTTAATTTAGATAATGTCTTAGGCTGTTTATCCATTGGATAATTTTTTGTAATATTCCTTTATCGCTGGCACAAGAATTGTATCGTACAATTCTCTTAGATCAGATGGTATACTATCATCGTCTTCCGGACAGTTTAATCCCATCTCATAATCCCACAACCAAAGACACAATGCTTCCATTGCTTTATCTCCCACAGCTTCGGTAAGCATTTGCTCTTGCCAATAATCAACATGAGATTCCATCATATAATTGGATTCATTCCCAACCATCTGAAGTCCTTTTTGGATTAATTCTACACCTTCGTTGGCCTGCTTGTATGCGTTTACATAATTTTCTAATGTGTTAAATGTAATCATTTTCCTACTCCTTGCTTTTTACATTGTGGACTATTAGGCTTCCTTACGCAACGGAATGTCCCGTGACTACTTGCCTTCTTATTCGTTTTATTACCATTGGCATTTTTCCTAATAATAACACCCGATATTGCTTGTTTTCCCATTTTACTGCTCCTTAGTTAGCACTGATTGTCACAGTTGACTTGCCAGCTTTAGTTACACGATTTGTTTTATAATCTGTTGATACTGGATATGGGTATGCAGTAACTTTAGATTCTACATAGACCGGTTCGATAGATCCAAATTTATTCGTACACATAACCCATGTAGCTTGTGTATTTTTTGAAGCGAAGATACCATTTGGTTCTGCTTGTTCGACAACTACTGTTCCGCCGTTTCTATAATATTGACCTTTTAATGGATTAGTTAAGCTAGTATCATACGGCATACCAAATCCCATACTCGGGCAATCACCTTCCACTACACCAGAATTACTACGCCAAACTGAATGCGTTACTGCCTTCATATTCCTTGTATTATATAACTCGATCATTAGATGACGTTCTAATGACCAATCATACGCTGGAACTGGCTGTGATGCTGAATATTGAGCTTGCTGGTTTGCTACTTGTTCTTTATCCTTCTCAGTTTGTGATTTATCTTGACATCCTGTTAAAACTACTGCTGTGACTAATGCCACCCCTGTTACTAATAAAACTCTCTTCATTTTATCTCCTTATAATAAACTTATCATCCAACCTATTACTATTAAACTACTAAGTACGAACATCATAATCATAACAACTATTAATGCTCCATACTCTTTGGTCCATTCGTCTAACTTATCGAATATCTTATCAGTATCCATCTTTTTCCCACCCTGATCCTTTTAAAACAAAACTAGACGATTGAATTACTTTTTTCATATCTTCTTTACATTTTTCGCAAATAATCCTAGGTGATTCTATCATCCTATGCACAGTTTCTATTACTTGCTTGCATTTAAGACACTGGTAAACATATGTTGGCATTATTGAATAGTGATAGCTCTTAATTGTGCGGCTAATGTTCTCTTTTGACCCATTAACTCATCATAATCACCTTGTCCATTTAACATCATTGAATCTACTTCTACAATGTTAGCTCTTAGAATAGCGGCTCGTTGCTCCATTCCTTCGATGTATTGATGGCTGTTAACTAAAACTTTCCGTTCGATCTGTTTCTCAATTGGTAATGTAACATACCTAATTCCTAACCCTAGCGCACTGATAATAACTATAATTCCAATAATACCTGCTCCAACTTTAAAATACTCTTTCATTCTTCCTCTCCTATATTATGTAAAAATTCAAAAAATCTAGTAATCGATTCCCCTTCGTTAGCATGGAACGGGTCAATATGCGTTCCATTGATCTTATTAGCTAACTTAGGACTCATCTTATACAGCGTGATAAACAATATTTGACCGTATCTTAACTCGGGATGCTGATTCTCTTCTACCTGTTTTAAAAAATCATCTATATTAAAACTCATATCTACGTTGCCTAGTATACCTTGCCGCTAGAACGATTATAGCTATTGCTATGCCATAACCTATTAATATCTCAACCATCATATTTCTTCTCCAATGCCATGCGCCTTCTCGATTGCTCTAGCAAACATTTCGATATCAACTAGATCAGGTTTATCCTGCCCTATATATTCTTCTATTAGTTCGCTCATTTTAACATCCGTTAATGGTTGTCCTGCTTCTTCCGTTTTGTATTGTTTGATCATTTTATTCCCCTTGACAGTCTTAGTATCCCTTCCTATATTATGTTCTACTACATTATATAACCAATCATCGCCATAGACATGATAGCAATCCCATTTCATAACACTAGGATAAAAAATATATACGTACTCATAAGTTGCGTTTTTAATTTTATCCATTACATTAGCAAATGTTCTAGGTTTAATATCCTTCCAGTCCCCACCACGATCAATATAAAATTCACTTTCCGGTATAGTACTTGCTATTGTCAAAGCATCACCTTTGCTAATTAGTCCACGTACTTTTACTTCAGTATTATAATGTTCAATTAACGTTTTACCTAGTGCTTCTGGATAACCATCCCAGTGAACATAGATTCCAGTGTTACTATCCCCTTCTTTAACTGCTACCAACGCATTAGTGCTCATGCTCGTTTTCCTTAAATAATTAATGAGTAGCTATTATATCAGACTATTTACAGAAAGTCCAATAAGAATTTCTTATGGCTGTTATTCCTTTTTTAATGACTCGATATACAAACTGAACTCGTTGTCATCCATTATACTTACTTCTCCTGCATGTTCTTTTAAATAAGCTAACGCACCTTGTCTATAACCATCCCCACCAACTACAATAATCTTCTTTACTACATCGTGATTATCATCTAATAACATATTCTTCATATTATGCAATGCATATACCAGCTTTTCATCTGTTGTGCCAGGGTGTTCTTGCCACTTAACTTCAATGTAATGATGGACGTTAGCTAAGTTTAAATAAAAATCCAATCTACCAAAACTACTAGTCTCATAATATCCATACAGTGTAACATATGGATATTGTGATACTAGCCTATTAGTTTTATCTACGAACTCATCGTATTCTTTTTTAGAGATTGAGTTATATCTCTCGCCGTGCCAATCTACAACCAACGATGCTACATGCTCTTCAAACCATTTACCGTTCCTACTCATTTATTGAACATTTTTGACACTCTTTTAGACTTGATATCTAATGCACGAATTGTACCTAACTGGAATAGTAATTGTGCTTCTTCATCTGCGTAAATTGAATTTTTGTTCATAATATTTCTCTGTATTCTTCATCAAAACTAACATATAAATTATGTTAGCCTTCTAACCCTATTGCTATCTTTTACATTGTAACCCTTTTTTTTAAGTCCAAAGATTCTTCCTTACTTTTATTAACCTAATTAACATCTCTTCATCTTCTTTATCGTAAGCCTCTTCTGCCTCATGCATAACTTTACTCGCTGAATCTGAAATTTCTGTATCAGCATCGCTACTATTCCCTAATATAGCCATGAAGTTTAATTCATTCCCTTTGTCATCGTACGCTGGCTTATCTAATACACAATATTCTGACCAACTAACTCCTTTATCACCTCTTATATCCATGGGATCTGGGCGCTGTGGTCTTGTATCATTCCACCAGATGTATAACTGTTTAATCTCTTTTGCTGATTCTGCTTGTGTCATATGTTTGCGATCTGGATTAATATGGTATTTTGATTCATAATAACTTTTATCATAATTCTTACTTTTTGGGTCACCTAAGCTAATCTCCCAATCGAGATGTTTAAAAGCATACGCACGCTTATCAGCATTACGCCAAGTTTTTTTATCTCGTCTGGCTCGGTTTACATGCTTTATAAAACCATCTTCTTCTATGTTGTCCTCATCCTTCCAAGAATTAGATAAATGTTGCATCCATGCTTTCTCAATTTTAACAAACCGTGTTAAAATATGGAACATACCGTGTAGCATCTGAGTATCATTCTCATGATACTCGTACTTGTCCAATGTAGCGATATCAATTCTCCACATCTTAGACTTAAAACGCATTCTTAATGAATCACGCTTCCGTTGTACAGGCCAGACGAATGTGCTTAGAAGCCAATCTGGTGCTGTTTCAGCTAAGAACCAGCGAACTTTATTCTTCTTAGATTTTACAGTCCAATTATGCCAACCCATTCCATCTGCGGCAGTTGGCATATCTTGGTAGAACCATCTCTTCCACTTAACGCTAATATAACTCCAATCCATTTCCATAGTTATCTCCATTTATCATTGTTATTATTGATACTCACAACAGTAAGCAATACCATAATAACCACAATTGCTAAAAATCCAATATCCATTATTCTTCCTCCTTATATGTGTTAATTAGCTTATCCAAGTACCATTGTGCCTTTTTAAGATCCTCTAACCCATTCTTAATCTTGTATCGAGTAATATATTTAACGATATTACCTTCAATGTAACCCATGTCCTGGTCAATGATATAATCGACAGTCTCTATATTTCCTTGTGTATAATGCAACGGATGATTTACTTTATCATTGGAATCTATCATGCTGTATAACCCTGTTCTCGTAATCTTCTTCGCCATGCTCCGCCCTTTAATTGTTCTGTATATTGCAACCTAATCCAACTTCTAAGTTCTTCTCTATAGTTTTTTAGTGGGCGTATCTCACTATTCCATTCGTTTGGATTCCTATTAATAGATTGCATTATATACTCTAGTTGTTCTTTGGATAATCCTGTTAATGTCATTGTTTTTCCTCTTGGTATAATTATAAGCTATAAAATCACTTTAGACGATCTATAAAAAAAGGAGCTTTAGCTCCTTTTACATTAACACATAACTTATATTGCATTCAACAATATATCTCTGCTATCATTTCCATCTCTTTTAATTTGTCGCCTTTGTATTTACATTTACAAAGGCGACAAATGGCTTACATTTTTAATCTAGCACGAGAACCATTTACATCACGTGCGGAAACAGCATATTCAACTAGTGGACGTCCTTGCTTACCACTTAGAACCGGTGTAGTTCTAACTCGCAAGCCTGCAGAACGGAGATCACTCATACGAGCACCTAGATTCTTGATTTTAAACATATCGCGGGCAGAGCCTGCTGTCATTGTAACACAGGTGCCGCGCATTAGATCTACTAAAAATTGATTTTGATTCATTTTGTTTCCTTTGTAAAAATTAAAATTAGTTTTTATGCTTTGCTTTAAGCATATACTGTATTATACACAGTATAATTTTAATGTCAACCACTTTCTTTACGATTGATAATAATTTGTCAACTAATCCATATTCTACGGTCTGCTTTGCTGTACTTGCAAGTGGTATCTACATGTTATCTACATGTTATTTTTAGTTTCTTGAATTTCTAATCGTAATGTCTTACATGACTTGCTTATTTCAGATAATGCTTTGCGAGCTCGAGTGGCCGCGGCTTTATTGCCGTTGTTTACAAACTTATCATAGTTCTCGTTGAATACTTCTAATTGTGTTATAAAATTTTCGCTAGTTTTACTCATTGTATTTTTTTTTCCTTATATAAATAATGTCTTTTTATTTAGCGAAGAATGAATCAATCGTTATATAATGCGGCCATCCACAACCAAAAACCAACAGTCCCTTCATTCCTTGTCTTTTTCATCTTCTTCTAACTCCCTTGTTTCGTATTCTAGATACCTAGCTTCTTGCATGATATCATCAAGCTCATAACAACTCGGATCTTTTTTAAGTTTTAATAACTTTTTAACTAAACACCGTGTCTTTTTAAGTACTTGGTTTGATGTATGTAACATAATCTTCTCCTCTCTGAATGTATAATATGCACAGAGCAACCAACCCCACGATAATGGCTAGATCAAGCCATTTGAAATACTTTTGGTACAATGGATGTTCCAATGCTACTTTAAATTTTGCTACAATACTCATTTTTGTTTTCCTTTTCATTTATGAACATAAATTAAACTGCCATGCTATGACAGCCATTAACGTCACGACTACGATGATACTACTATAAAAAATGCTGATTCCAAGTAAGTCATATACACATTATAATCAAAATTTCTGAATTAATCGAGTAAATGTTCATTATTTGTTTTTAACTATATAATACTTCACGACGTTTGCCTCTTTGTAGTCTTTATTCTTAATAACAATATATATCATACATTGCAACACAAAACGCAAATACTAACGCAATTACAAAGATATACTACCCCTTTTTTTACGACATTTCTCGATAAATCTAGGATCAGCACCATCTTTCTTTTTATAACCAGATGCAATGCTATCATAATTACGGTTAATCCACTTCCATATTAGCTTTATTAGTTTTGCAATTCATTGTGCATCTCATATGTTGTTTAACTTGTGTGTATTATAGTCAAAATAATCATTATGATCAACTATATAACTAACTAATTTGCACAAAAAGATTCTTATGAGTTATAGATCATACATATGATCTTAGCTCGCTGTATTCAGGGAACACATTCTCGAAATTTTCATTCCTGTGTTTATCTAAACGATCAGTATAAGTAAAAAAATTAGCCAACAGATAGCTTTTATCATCAGACATCATGTATTGTTGAATATTTTGCCAAGTAAAAACTATATCCTCGTGATCATCATAGCATTTAAGAAATTGAATATGTTCATCAATCATACTATTGAGTTTTTCTTTATAAAAAGTAGGTAAAACTTGTATTGACAAATATTCAGGTGTACTAACTATGTTGATTTTTATTTTGTTAACAGCAGTCAATTTCTCCTCGATCCAATCTTTGTGAAATGTTATTAAATTAAAAGCATTATATATGTTAACAGTTGATTGAACTTTAACAATTGCAGTAGGACACTCCTTAATTAACTTTGTGTAATTTTGTTCAAGTTCAATCCATTTAGTTTTATGCCGTATATACTCTGCACGAGAATTATCAGCCTCTAAACTAACGTGTATAGTTATATTTGAAAACTTCTTCCAGTAGTCTAATAAATTTTTATTTTTATATGTTAAACTACTAAGATTAGTAAAATAACATATTTGAATATCACATTTATCTAATTTAATTATCTTGTCTAGTATTTTATAACTCTCGACTATTACCGACGGTTCTCCTCCAATTAAACTAATGTACTCAATATCTTGCAATGATTCTATTAAAGGTGTTAATCGATTATATCGATTTGTCAACGAAACTGTATTTCGCATAATACCAAAAAGCTCTTTCTCTTCATTTGCAATCAAACTACTTGTTTCGCCACTACACATTCTACATTTAAGAGTGCAAATATTAGTACCTGCAAAATTTAATGACACTAAAGTAAAATCAATCAAACTACCATCTTTGTTAGTTTTAGAAATCACAGATGGGATCAGAGGAGCCCATCTATCATTACATATAATTCTCTCTGATTTTATTCCTTGCTTTTCTTCATTATAACAAATGCTACACTCTTTTGTACGTTTATTATTTAACATACGTTTTCGCATCTTGTTAAAATGCTGATGGTTCATAATATCTGCAACTGTATTATCTTTTTTCATAAACCCCATTGATTTAACTCTATCCGACTTACAACAAGGATATATTTCTGCATTAGAACCTACATACAAGTGTAACCATGGTAAAATACACATTGTAGAAATTTCTTTATTATGTACATAAAATTCACAATCCACTTTGTTAACTTGATAATGTATGATTTTAACAGCATCAACGGAATGTAATTTTCTAACAGTTTCTAAATCTTCTGCAATATCATCTGTTCTAAATCTTCTGCAATATCATCTGTTGAAATAAGAATAATAAAAAAATGAGATATATCTATTTCGGTTACAAACTGTTGGAATGCAGTGACTAATGTACCCGGGTCATTTTGATACAGATGCTCGTCTTTATCGAAATAAAAAACTAATCTATAATCATCATTGTACACTACTCGATGATAACTTTTAAGTAAATCATACAACCAACTATTGCCCTTATCAAAAAAAGGCGAAATATCAATAGGTCCTCCAACATCGAACTTATTAGTTAACGTATCTACTAATTGATTAAAATCCATATATGTACTTGTTTTTAAGTATAATAATTCGCATTGTTTGCCTCTTTGTAGACTTTATTCTTGATAACAATATATACTATCCAACCATACATTGCAACACAAAACGCAAATAAAGGCCAAATCCATAACTCACTCATCTGAAAATCCGTCTGTATGGAAGTCTATTCCTATATTGGTGGCTCGAATAAACCAATAATTACTTTTATCTCTAATAACTAGCCCAGTATCCTCACCTTCATACGCATAAACTTCAGCATTATCAGGGACTTCTTTTAACAGCATAATTAGATCATTTACCTTAATCATCCTCCTCCTCCTCCTTCTTCTTGACAACTTCTGCTCTATTACTTATGGTTATGGCACCAACGTATAATTTTGGTCAGTTACATGGTATCCACTCATTCCACTATGTGGCTCAATTTATGCCAAGTACTGTCCATGCTACTAATACAAATGTGCAAATAACCCAAATTATTAATCCAATCTTACGCCAAATTTCCATTATACTACTCCTTATCTAACCAACATTAAAATATAACTCAACAACATTGAATTACAATTACTAACTCTTTCGCTTCTTTGCCCTAGTACATCAAGGACACATACCTTGTTCTTTTAATGTAAGTATAATAGCATATATACTACAACAAACCTAATTAAACATTTTTATGATATGTAAAAGTTCTTATTAGAGCCATAATTAGTGATTTGGATGTATTTGTGTATCGGCAATGAATACAATTAAAGCATATAGGCAAGTGAAAAAGATGTTTGGTAATCCATTATACTAAATATACTACTTACAATAGGATAAAAATATGAAATTTATAACGTATATTAAATCGTTTTTTACAGGAAAAACAGAAGTTAAGACACCAATTAAGCTTCCAACGACTAAACCTGCCAAAAAAACAGCAGTAAAGAAAAAAGTTGCCAAAAAAGCATCAGATATGAAAAAAGAGCTAGAAAAGATGACAAAGAGAGAATTAGATCAATACGGTGCAACATTGGGTCTCCAGCTAGATGGTAGGAAGAAAAAACAATCATTAATAGACGAGATTAAAAAACACCTTAAGAAGTAAGAAGTCCTACTGTGTTTATTAACGAATCTCTACTTAGATTTTCTAAATCACTAAATTCCTTACTTAATTTGCCTCTGTAGTTTATAATAACAAACTGTGTATCTTTATTATCATTAATTATTGTTTTAATGTTATGAAGATACGCATTTTGTTTATGTATATCCAGCTCATTTTTAGACTTAGGCTTCGCTAAACTAAATCCAAGCAACAGAACGATATCATAATTCTGAATTACTAAGTTAAGAGCAATGATATCATCTTTGTGATTAATATCATTGCTCTTAAATTCACCTTCATATATGTTAACATCCGCTGGCTGGCCTAGTGTTATAAAATGCTGGGCAGGTACATATAGGTTGCCGGTGTGATGGGCATTGCGTGTGATAAGCTCACTAGCCTTGTTATAACCACAACATACAATGTTATCAACGTTGTAATGCCTGTGAGTATTACAACTACCCCATGTAGGTGCAACATCTTTTAAAGTCTCGATATCAACTACATCAGGTTTGGTTTGCTCACTCAGAACCCAACATATTTTCATGATGATTTAAGACTCAACCAATTATAATTTCCAAGACACATCCATGCGAACGTAAGATTACTCTTACTTACATTATTGTTAAACACAATGTCACCCTTAGAACCTAAGTACCCAGGTAGCTCACTAGCGTGACTAATTCTATTAAGTCCAACTTGTAAACGTTCAATTTGTACTAATCCATCATCCTTGATAGTAATATTACCGGAACGGTTAATTCCTATCTGCAACTCTTGTTTTCTCCCTGTTCCAATAAATGCTGTTTGTTTCTTTATTTTTCCTGCTACTATTTCAGCTTCTTCATCCCATATTGTCAATGCCATACTTGGAGTTTCAGTATTGATGCCTATTCGTTTATTTACAACATGCAAACAATCGTTTATGTTAGCTTGGCCGGTTACAGTTAACTCTTTTAACGCCCCAACTTTGTGTAACATTGATTCTGTTATTGTATTAGATAGTGCATTACCCACTACAATAGATTTGCCATTAACTGTTACTTTCTTAAAGTCTATGCTGGTTGTCTTTGCTAAATTTATTACATCTTCTGTTAACTGTTTTTTTATTTGAGTAGTAAATTGTCTAAACACATCTTGCTGTATTCTACTAGCTAACTTATCCCAACCTGTAGCATCTGTATTGACATCCCCTAGAACCACTAAGTCTTTTTTAATAATTAAGCTACCATCTGTTGTTAACAACTTAACAGCTTTGATTTTGTTAGAAATTAATTCATTCTCTATAACCACCGCATCTTCTAGAATACTTAACTCAACTTTTTTAGCTTGATCATCAATCCCGTTGTATTCGATAGTCTTGGCGTACTCGTTAAATAGTTCTTTAGTATGTTTTTGTATTAGCTGGCTAATGTTAATAACATTTAACCGTTTTGCTAAGTCTCTCGTAAGCACACTAATTAATTTAGATTCAATATTAGAAGTCCAATCAGTTCCTTCGATAAAATCAAAGACTTGTGTTTCGACTTGTTTAGCTATTTCTTGATTAATAACTTTTTCTAATTCCTTTGGATCAATGCTGTTGTATTCAATAGTCTTCGCGTACTCGTTAAATAGTTCTTTAGTATGTTTTTGTATTAACGGATCAATATCAATAACATTTAACTGTTTTGCTAAGTCTCGCGATAGTATACTAATTAGTTTAGATTCAATATTAGAAGTCCAATTAGTTCCTTCGATAAAATCAAAGACTTGTGTTTCGACTTGTTTAGCTATTTCTTGATTAATAACTTTTTCTAATTCCTTTGGATCAATCATTTTCTCTCCATAAATCTAATGTTACACAATGAAACCCACCGCCCATGGTTCTGCTATGCCTTAATGGCAATGGTATAACTGTAAAATTCTTCTTCTCCAATATATTAATTATATTGGTTTGTATCTCATCCACAATAACTGTTGTAGGATTTACTGCTAACATATTCAACCCAATCCACGAACTAGCATATGGATACTCATGAAAATCTTGTGGAATTATATCTTCGTCTTTAATGTAAATCTTATTCCAATCATCGAATACACTTGGAACATTATCTTCGTTTACTCTATTGCCATTTAATAAAACAGTGTCTCCTGCAATGGGCACGATTGTACTATCAATATGACTACTATTATACATATCGCAAATGTGTACTTTGTACTGATCTCCAACTACATTTTGTAACCACTTAGCACCAAGTTTATTACCACTACTACTCACTAAATAAATTAAGTCATTATTAATTCTACAAATATTAGCGGCATCAAATATAGGCTCGTACTCGTTTAATTGAAACTTATTATCTATAATATTTTCTTCTTCTAGTAGTCTTGGACGAGGAGCACTAATCCATTTGGTATTATCTTGAATTGCTTCTCTTCTAATTTTATCATATATTATGGTTTCGTGTTGTCTAGCTCTAGTTGCCATTGGTGCTTCAATTACTGTGTCGCCTATAACTAACATAGTATCACGAGGACAATAAGCATATTGTCCGTCTGTACTCCAATCAGGTGTTGATACTGTCTCTGTAAAATCTATCGGGTCAGGACGATATACATCTACTCCTAAATTTTCTAACGTGCTACATAGCAGAGAAAGATCTTCTTCTGTCTCGTTGATAACTTGTTCGGGCGGACACCCACAAGGTGGCAAAGATTCCGTCCATCCTCCTTCGGACATCGATTTTGTATAAAGGATATCGTGTTGTGGGAAATTAGCATTAATTGCAGTACCAACAACAATGCTTTTTAATTGATCCCAGTCGTTGTGACTTAATATCCTCATCTAGTATTTCCATAATGTACTACTCGGTATGTCGTATTATCTAAATCCATTTTCCTCCATGGATCTACTAATACACTACCTGGTTTAATATCAAAATAAAACCGATCTTTTTCTTCATTGCCAGTGTACCCATATGTTATTTTTCTATTATGTGCTAACAATACAACAGCTTGCATAGATTCCAACTCATCATTAGTTAATGGATCGACATATAACACATCATGACCTACCTCGGTAATATAATATCCAATTAGTATACTATAACTACCAATGGTATATGGGACATCTGGTTTATATGCTTTACCGTGGATAACAATCGGCAATTCATATAATTCTGATTGTGCTACTAAAAAATTTGCTAAGTTTTTAGCTTGCACTTCCCTGGCATGCATAATAGTATCAAACATGTCATAACCAAGATTATATTCTTTAGCAAGCCAACGCAATGCAATGTTATCACGAGGATGGCAAGGTCCTGCATCCCCAAGACCTGCTGACATATATTTAGAACTAATAACTCTTAGTGTGCTATTAGATAATGCATTAGTAACTACATCAATATCTATATGTCCAATCTTCATAGCAAAATCTTGAAACATATTAACCAACCCTATCTTAGTTGATAACATTGTATTATAAAAAATCTTAATTGCTTCTGCTTCTTCCCATGTTCCTGTTTCATAACGAGGATCATTTTCCATAAGTGGTTTATAAATGTCTATTAATTCTCCAACCCTAGAATCATTTGCATCTTTACTACCAATGATAACCATTTCGGGATTAACCATATCCCACGCAACCGAACCCATAGCAATTAAATATGGATTATAAATTAATGTATGGTTATCTAATAATTCATCGAATTCTCGTCTAGTAGTACCCGGTAATACTGTACTAATTAATACAATATTTTTAGATTTGTCTGCATACTTGTTAATATCCGTTAATACTTCTTTAACTATATTATAGTCAAAATCCCTCGGATCTAAATGAGCACTAGGGACTCCGCCTCCGTATTCTTCTTCGTGTGGGGTTTGTACAGCAATAAAAATCCAATCACTATTCTTAACTGTCTCTTCCATAGTTTCACATATTTTTACAGAGTTCGAATCTCTTGTGTAAATATCGTAACCATATGTGTTATAATGTTCAGCAAAAACTTCTGCACATTCTAACCCTAACTTTCCTAAACCTATAAATCCAATATTAATATCATTTATTATCATGTTTTCTCCTAATAACTTATACGACTATTTACGCTACAAATACAACGGCTCAACAAAAAGTATAGTTATTAGAAGTTTTGCACGTCATGGTTCAAAAGATCTATTCGACTTACACGATAGCCACATATGGAGACCGGACCTTACAAAAATACCAAGTAGTTATCTAGGAAATTGTGACTTGTATGACCAGGAACCTGTAGATTTTAACTCTATAAACATATCACCCGAAGGGTACAAATTAGGCATAGAGCATAGAACCAACTACGACTTATACAATAACCTCAGTAAAGAAGATTTTATTTTTAACCACGCATCTGCTGTCTATACACCCATAATCTGCCATAGTGAGAAGAATAGCCCAGAGATAGCTAAGTTCAAAAAAAATCACTACTCCGATGTTCATTATTGGTGGCATGGTTTAATTAGCAGAGATTGGTTCCGCTATTGGAGACACTATAACAGAAGGTACAACGAAAAGAGTAAACGCTTCGGTATATACGCTAGAGATGCTACTGGGTCCAGAAAGTATCGTATTAACGTACTAGATAGACTCACAGAGTTCAACAAGCATATACATTATAGTATTCGTCCTTTGATTAAACAACAAATCATCGAAGCTAACAAACTAGGCATACTGAGTAAATGGTCTTGTGTTAACACCGACATTAGTAGCGATGCTAGTGCTCAAATAGATTGGGGAGACTGTCCTCTGTTTGATATACAAATTGTTCCTGAAACACTATTCGATACAGAAAAAATCCATCTCACTGAGAAAATCTTTAAACCAATTGTAATGTACCAACCGTTCATCTTATTTAGTGGCCCTAATGGTTTACAATACTTGCGAGATTATGGATTTAAAACGTTCGATGGTATATGGGACGAAAGTTACGACTTAGAAACAAACAGTGACCGCAGGTTTAATAAGATTATTAACTTAATTAGGAATATATCAAATCTTAATACCAATGACTATCAAAAGTTAATCAATAAGACTATTTCTATAGTTGAACACAATAGGAAACATTTTTATAGTCAGGAATTCGAAGATATACTATTAAATGAATTATATAATGGAATCGACGTAGCATTGCAAGAACAACAGCAGAAATTTTATAACATGCCCGGAGGAACATGGTTTTATTACTTAAACAAGTTATACGAGATGGGCTTAGATATCTCCAATATAAACAGAGGTAACATAATTAAAATATTATCTTATATGAAACTTAGGCACCCAACGATTACCAGGGACATTATTAAAAAATACAATCACTTATTTTAACTATTCATCCGCTTCTAATTTAATCTGTAATGGGAACCCGTTGCTTCTAGCTTTTATAGTTACTTCTATACCTTTCTGTTCTGCTATCTCATACGGCAATACAGCAACAATAGCAGAACCTTGAGAATTAATATCGTTGGTTATTTTTTCAGCAGGCACTTGATCGTAACTAAAAGAACTAATTAGTGATTCCATTACAAAAAGAACTAATTAGTGATTCCATTACAAATTGCATGCTAGTTTTATTATCGTTGATATAAATCACCTTAAACAGAGGTGGTTCTTTGACAGATAAGTTAGGTTCAATTTTGGTAACTGTCTCTGTGCTTGTACTGATATCTGTCATAATTAGCGTCTCTTCTTAGGTAACTCTTGCTCAGTAAGGTATTTTTTCCATCTGCGTGTTGCGGCCGCTTGTTTCCTCTTTTTACGTTGCGATGGTTTGGTATATTCCATTCGCTCCTTCGCTTCTATTAATAGCTTACTCTGCATTGTTTGTTTTTTTAATTGTCTTAACGCTTTTTCTATATTATTGTTATAAACTACTATGGTATTTGATGTCTTCATTATTTTATATGTACTCTTCTATATGTTTTAATTCCGCTGGATTTAACAACGTAGGGGACTTCTTCGACCTTTCTTCTAAAACAGCATCTAATAACACTGGATCATTTTTATGGTCGTTCATCTTCTCTATTAAATGCTCTATGTATTCCTTGCTATATGCACTATGCTCTAATAGTCTCTTATCTATATCATCCCATTTATCACCGTTATACCTAAATAACTTAGTAGGCAAAGAATCGGTTCTTATGTAAAATGATCCTTCTTTTGCACTGTAAGGTAACTCTTCGCCAAAAGCTACCTCACTCTTAAAATCTAAATGTAATCCCAAATGAGCTTGTATAAAGGCTTCTTTCTTAGATACTTTGTTTTTATACGTAAGATAACCAGGAGAATCTTGTGTTAACAATACTTTGCCCGAAGTTACACCTACTCTAAGTTCTTTTTCTTTAGAAGCTTTTTTGACTGCTTCTTTCTTTGCGACTTTTTTGTTGGATGAGACTTTTCTACGGGTGGGATTAGGGGTTTCGGTCGCGGGTACAATGGGATTGGAGTCATCGGCGGGATTTGGATCTCTGTGATCATTACTGGGCGTTTCATTGATATTGCTGGCTGGCTCATTACTGGTCTCCTCATTTTCCCCCTCATTATTAATAAATGGCATAACTTCCCTCATTCGCTCAAACGAGTACTGACTTGCTATTAATAATAACACAGCCAACGGGTCAAATACAAATATAATTACAATTATCAGAACTCGAACAGCTTCCTCTAATACAGATTCTGTTGATTCTTCGTATATCAATTCTGCTACATATGCTAGTGGTCCTACATCAGCTTTTAATTTTCTGTATTGTGTTTCGAATACTGCCTTCTCTATCCTAACTTTGCCAACTTCTTCCTGTTCCGTAACTATATTCTCTTCCAAAGAACTAATTCTGGTATCAATGGTTTGAGTCTTAGTATTAGACTGCTCTTTTAATTCTTTGATCCTTGAATTAATCTCTGCTATTTGCTCAACATATTTGTTCTTAACTGTGTTGTATTGTGTCCTTAGTATATCAATACGCTTCATAATACTTTTTATCTGATCTTTGTATGTCTGTCCAACAGCATTTATCTGTTGATCCATATCACCACGCATTATTATAATCTTGTCATTAAATAATTGCTCTTTAGCATCGAACTCGCTCTTCTCTGTTATTATAGCTTCTCGTTCGTCAGCACAGGAAAAACAATTATTTAATTGCTTGTTCAAGGACTCTAATGTAGTATTATGTGAAGATCTAATTGCACCGAATCTATTTTCTTCAGCGTCTGTATTCGCCTGTAAACGCTCTCTTAGTGCCTCTTTATCTTCGCTTACACTTGCTCGGATTTTGCTTAAACCCTCCTCCTCGTTGCTTATAGTTGCGTTTATTTGGCTTTGTTCGTTGACAATTTGATTATTAATAATAGCTAATGCAGTATTCTCCCTTGTAATTAAATTATCAACCCTAGTACCAACATCACCATTTGATAAACGATTTATCTCATTAGACCATCTTTTAATTTTTAACGCAGAACGAGTAATTTGTTCTTCTATTAGTTCTATTCTAGCAGTCTGTTCATTGCTTAATAGTGTCTGTTCGATATGTGATTTACTTAATGTTCCAAAAATTCCAATTGATGTAATAATCATAATTAAAATCACAGCTATAGATAGATACGACTTCAACCACCACTTAGCATATTCCCAATTATAATGAAGCCAAACTACTGTAACTAATTTAGATACTTCTAAGACACCACCCATTACAATAATAGGCACCACAGCACCAGCAAAGATAGCCGCTAATCCCATAACAGAGTAATATATAGCTATCGCTGAAATAGATAGTGCCGTGAATAGTGTAATATAAATTAACAACATATCTAGTATTTAGCGGTGAATTGGGTTAAGACCACTTTAATAGGAACAGAGTAAATTCTTCTTTTGTATCGAATTGTAATTTGCACCAATACCTAGGTATAAAGCCAGAACGTTCAGTTATAGATTCTTGTACAGAGTATTTCTTTAGTATCTTACATCCCGCGACGGTCTCGAAGGACTTCTGTAGATCAAAGTTATAGTCTATGTCTCCATTGCGGACATGTTTTAAAACATTCAATACAGTACTCTTACAATTTTCGATATGAAATTCCACCACAGTCTTATAGTTATGCGAGTAATATACTCACTAAATTTTAATAAAGTAGTTACTAAATATATGTTATGAATGAAGTTAACGAAGAGTGTGATTCATGTACGAAACGTCTAGATAGATTCGAAGATAAACTAGACAGATTATATGTAACAATACATCAATTTAAACCAGTTCAATTAGTAGTATATACTATTGTAGGTGGAGCATTGGCGGCAGTTGGCGCATTAGTACTGGAAAAATTAATGCAATGATACGTGCTACAGACAAAGAGATTAATCGAGCACAGAAAAATAGTAATATCATTGGGTACTGTCTAAGTGCATGTCTTGTTTTTGTATTCATTGCATTAGGGTACTTTCTAATGTACGATGATGGTATTGCTACTATTGAGACGAGGCTAGATCGAAACATTGCAACTCGCGGAGAATTTATAAATTCCAAGAGAAGTGTATGTAGTGATGGCAAGTATGATATTATATTCAAAAGATCCTTAGTGAATATAGACACAAATCTATCAATAGATTTCGCTTCCTTAACTTTAACTGTAACCAAAGGATGCTACAGCTATCCAATTACACAAAAAATAACAATGGATATAATACCAGGGCAATATAATATAGAAGCGACTATATTATATAAACCAAATTTACTTAGGACAATAATCAAAAGATTACCTAGCGACACAATAACAATTAAGTAAGTTTATCCCACATCTTCTCTTGCTCGAAGAACTTCTTATTTACATTGGCATTTAACTTAATCCAACCTTTAATATATGCGTTTTCTATTATATTTTTATCTTTGCCTGGGCATTCATCTGTGAATCTTAATTCGTTTGTGCAACTGCCGTTATATCAGCTTGAATGTAAAAATCAGGATCTTCTTGCATAATTTTTTTAATTTTCGTTTTTACGTCTATTAAGTTAATATATGCCATGATATTTTATACTACCTGTAAACATCGCCGTTCGCGTAAATTCTCTTATCTTCATATTCCGATACTCGGCGGCGATACAGTTCTAACTTAGCCCCTTCTAGAGCCCCTAATATATCATTATAAGTTTGATAGACTCTTCGTTGGTACTAAGGTACGAATCTACTATCTTTGTGATTATATAATTTAACTCGACTGGATTTATAGGACTCCTATGAACTAACTCCTCTCTAATCTTTTTTGTTACATAAGGCATCTTATTCCACTTGATTGGATAGTTTATAAAAAAAACATTATTTTGTTGTTATTGGATCATTAAATACAAAAATGCCATCGCTTGGTCGATACATCATATTATATATCCCCCCAAATGCACCCAAATCATAAGAACACTCTAGGTTACTATCATTCATTAACGATAGTATGTTTTTATGCACTTTGACTAACTTAGCCGCATATACGCTGACATTGTTCCTTAACACTGCGTATACCTTATGATCTTCGATCACACCATTCTCACCAAGAACACCATTAAATTCATCGAAACGCAATGCATTCTTACTGCCGATTAACCAATAATCGACCAACTCTTCGATCATGTGTTCCTCTTCTACAATGTGTGAGTACACATAAAATGCCTGAACTATATGTGTCATCGTACTAAATTTAGCAAGATACGATTTCAATGCACTGTGGTATTCTGGTAGATTAGCTAGTCGTTCAATTACGGCTACAAACAATGAATCTCCATTGCTAACTGTGTATTCATTGCCTTGACTGATATACTGCACTTTACTATGTACCTTTGGCAAGTGAGGATTTGGATTAGCTTGTGCAAATTGTAAAAACTTTTCGTGGCATCCATCGGGAGTATAATTGAATTTCACAATTTTATCATAATGTGCTTCATTTTTCTTCAATACCACAGAGTATGTTCCTTCGCCCTCAACTTTATATCCTTTACTAAGCAAATATTGCAGGATTTGTTCTGGGTGGGTGAATTTCTTGGTATTTAAAGCGAATTGATCTTGTGTAGTTACTTCTTGTATTTGCATCTTAATATTTATGTCCATTTTAATACAAAAATGAGGTAACCATCTTCCGATTTAAACCTCATCTTATACCAATGCTGTGGAATTCCATATTTATTGTTAATATCAATAAGATCAGTACGGCTATATTGTTTAGTAATTAAGCAATTTGCGACTTCGCAAAACTTAGATTGCAGTGAAAACCGACACCCAGACCTCTCTGTTTCACGTATATAATTAATTACATTACTTACAGTGGTCGGACATTTTTGAATCGGAAATTCGGGCATTAATCGTACTTATTTTACACCTCTATTTTTGCAATTTGTTTTATTGCACAGAAAATGAATGTTTTGCCATTCGCCTTTAATCATAGCAATTAGTTGTTCATCTTCAGTTAAATTAACCACTTGTCCCAATTCAACAAATGAACCATTGGTGCTCGTGTGCTTAGCAAATATACCACATTGTCTGCATTTATTATATATTACGGTGGACAATGTAATTTAATATACAGAGGTTAAGCGGCAATATATGGCTTATCCCAACGTCCAATGGAAATATTATAGTAATATGCGGTATGGAAATAATCGGTCATTGTATCAGACTTATCAAACCATTCACGCCCACCTTCGACCGTTCCTGGTGCTGTTTTGATAATATCTTGAATGCTATCAAACATTGATACAACCTTCTTATCATCTTCGAATATTCTATCAAACGAATGATGATTCACATCGGCATATGTACTATCACCTAAGTATTTGGACAAATCAATATCTGAACGCATAATCGAAACTGCAACACTGCTATGATCTTCTCCGCGAACACTGAACTTAATAGTTTTGCCGAATTTAGCACGTAGTCCATCACGGATCGCCTTGACTTCATTTTTTGCAATATATGCCATTTTATTTTCCCTTAGTGTTTGTTAGTAGTAATACACAGTATACACGAACTCACAATAATGGCAACGATTATTTTTCAGCGGTATGAACTATTACACTATAGTTACATTTTTATGCACGTAGATGTACTAATCACAGTTTGATAATGTGCCGTAAACACCATTCAACCGTAATATTAAAATCATTACATTAGTATTTTTGAATTCCATTATATAGTATCCAGGTTAGCAAGCTAAGACATATACAGGTTCAAGGTGTTGTAATTTTGACAATGCTTTAGCATCAACCGCTACCATTAGATGCTTTTTAGTTTGCATTTCAGTAAAATAAGCAAAATCCATTGCCTTGAAATTAATTAACTTGTTGCTAGTAAGTTCCATTCTAATTCCTTTTTGAACCATTCGGTGTTAACATTTGCAACTAGCCTAATCCATCCTTTCTTATATGCTATGTCTATTATATCCCTGTAGTCTTCCGGGCAAAATTTAGATATTTCAAATTCTGCCCTTGGATACAATGTAATATCATCTATTATAAAAAAACCTGGATCGCTTTCTTTTAATAGTGTTATGTTAGATTCATGTGTTTTAATTGACATTACCTTTCTCTCTAAATTCTTGTGCGATTTGCTCACCTGCTGTTCTGAACTAGCAGTCTGGTCCACCAACGCAAATCCCTTCTTTAATTTTTATTTTGCCTGCCACTGTTATCCATGTCCATTCTGCGTCAGTTAAGTCACCCCCTACGATATTCGGTTCTCTTGATAACATAACCCACACAATGTAATATTAATTAAATCAGGCAACCGTTCTTTGTTCATTTTGCTAGTTTCCATACTAGCAAGAAATCCTCATACGCCTTCTTTACTGATGGGTTAGTTAGCATCTTAGCCGCTTCTTCTTGCATTGCCTCAATTCCTGCAATTACTACATCATGCACGCTTGGATATACAATCATATAATGATCATTGTTAAATGCTTCTTTGCAATTATCCCATGCCTTTCTTTGGGCAGGTGTTACTGCTTTGCTTTTTGGTTTTGCTTCTGCGGCTACTAATATTGCTTTCGCCATATCATCTTCTGCATACTTTCCAGCCGCGATCATTGGTGCTAACATAGGGTCGACGTTAAATACTTTACTAACTCTGTTTGGTCTAACATTAACCAGGAACGTGCCTTCTGGCAAAGCATCTACCGTGTTGTCACTATACAACACTGGAACATATTTATCGCCTTTCTTTTTATAAAAAACCTCTTGTAACATACCTAACTCCATTTTAATGTAAATGCTGTTCTTATCATAGGATCAGCAATATATAACATGTCCGCACGAAGAGATGATGTTGCCTGAGTTGCTCCTTGCATATCCAACCAGGAAAGTATGGCTCTGTCGTTTTCCCTCCACCAGAATCTATTCATTATAACACAAAGTTGTGGTGCATCTAAGTCATCACAAAATCTAAAATTTACAGTTGCTGTCTGTCTGTCCATCTCCCGTCAATCCGTTCCATCCCATACGAGAGTCCCATTAGTCACATTATTAATATAGGTTGCCCCAATTACAGGGAGAGTTGGTTTAGTTAGGAGACTTGTGATCATACACATCATAATAACACACAATTTCCATAATGTAAATTACTATGTCCATTTTAAACCGATAAAACTCGCATAATGTGCGTGTTTGTTGCGGAGTTTTATTGTTAATCTGTCGGCAGTCATATTGTCGCCTAGTATATCCCAATCCCAATCCCACCCCTGCTTGCCTACATTCTCTTCTAACCAAGGTCTATACCAATCGTTTGGGTCAGCACTTTCGTATGTTTGATATTTCGCACTCATTGTCCAATCCCACGAAGGATGAGAATCATCGACTGTTATCCTACCAAACGGCCATGATACTATAACTTTGACACCTGGCATATATCTCCACCATATAGTCTTGAGTAGCTTCATCAACACCACCGTAGCATGAATAGCACAATATCAGCCTTGTGAGTAAACCCCCACCATTCACTATAACTACTGCTGTTATCACCGCACTCACCCGAACTGAAACACCTGGTATCTCCTTGTAAATTATCTCCACACCATTCCCAGAACTTTTGCTTACCAAAAGTCCCATATATATGTTCTTGCCTATTGTCTACCATAGTTAGTATAAAATATTCGCATTTGACGAGCAACATACATTCCGCTTCCCATAATGGACTATTATTATTACCCAACCCATTTTTTTCGTTGTTCCAATAATCAGCAAATTCCTGTCTGCTATACATTATTCTAACCCCATCTTAATATAAAAGCAGTAATATCAGCTTCTGATTTGAATTTAATCGAAAAGTCCTCACTTCCGTATACCTGAATAATCTGTTGCCCAGTTAGTTCTCTGAATTCTATATCAAACCAAGCATTGTATTCGCTGTCTAGCAGTCCTGGATTTCCGGACTCTATATAGTCCCAACAATTAGCGTATGCAGTTGCTATAATTGAATCATTTGCATTTAATACCATCTTAATTTCATCCAAGCTAACTCCTTCGATGATTCAAAGACAAAAAATATTTTCCCTTTGTGTATTGTAGCTGATACCCCTATGATATTAATCGCATCTGTTAGTTGATCAGCAAGTCCAATCGAAGTATAAGTTGGGTCACTGCGAACTACATTCATTACATTAGCATACATTGGTCTAATTTCTTTGTCCATACAATGAATTGTATGCTCTGCTATAGTATTTGTTCTGTTCATCCGTTCATCAATCCCATTATCATAAATTCTTCTTTAGATAACCATTGCTTTATTATTAGAGATGGTTCACCTGCTGGACCATCGATAGTTCTAGTTCCGCAATATGCTTTCTTGAACCACAATAACCGTTCACTAATTATACACTGTTTGGGCATTAATGTAAACTTACATTCCCATTTAGCAAGTCTAAAATAACGGGCATGGTTAGAAGTATATGTTGCGCTATCTAATATTCTTTCTCTGCGGTTGATTGATTCCTTGGCTGTGATATATCTTCCCATTAGAATGTTAACTTGTACATTAAATATACGTCTTCGTGCATATAGCAATTATCACCAACCCAATCATGGGTGCATTCGGGTAACATTATCACTCCTACACATTGATCTAGTAACCATTGTCTTGCAGTGTCATCTTGGCTATTCACAGCATACCACAGGATACCCAAAAAAATGGCGTTCTGATTGGGCAAAAAACAAAAATAGTTCAATATTAAAGATTGTAAAAATTCTCGAAGATAATGAAATGAACAAGGGAATTACGGTAGCAATACAATCAATGGACCCAAGTGTATTAGATATCATCAAACGAAGCAATATTTCAGAGTTAGAACAGGCGACCTTGTTAAAAACCTATGAAGAAGAAGATATCAAGGCATATTCAGAATTAATACTTGGATTACCTGGTGAAACATACAATGGGTTTATTAAAGGATATGGTGCATTAATAGAAGCAGGGCAACATAATTGCATAAGTGTATATCCATGCATGGTATTACCCAATAGTGAATATTCCACCCCAAGTTTTCAAGAAAAGTTTGGCATCAAAACTTGGGTATCTCCCCAAGCCAATTATTTTATTCCTGCTGAAACCAAAGGCAATGTAGTAGATGATTACGAAGAATGTATATATGAAACTAATACGATGTCACACGAAGAATGGCGAAGGGCATACTTATTTGCTATTGTTGGTTCGTGGGGTCATTTTTTGGGTTTTACTAATTTATTCGCTAGATTCATACACAAGCATAACAATCTACCATACCATTCTTTTTATGAGGACTTAGTGAATTGGTGCATCAATAACCCAACTACAATTTTAGGACACGAAGTTGAAGAAGTATTAGAATGCATTAATAATGCATGTGATAATAATGGATACCGTGGCAGAAGTGCTGATGGTATTTTTTGGGACTTTGACCAATCAATAGGAATTCACACCATCCAACATAAAAATACATTATACGATGACCTAAGCATATTTATATCACAATACATAAGTGATTGCAGTATACTGTCTGAATTAGTAGACATCCAAAAATCATTCGTCGTAGATCACGAAACACAGTACCCAATTGACCGGCAATATCACTACAATTTCACCGACTTTACTACCCATAAAAATACCATATTGCGCAAAGAAGATACAACACTGCGATTTGATGCTAGGCAACCAAATTACAACAACGACTTGTCATTGTATGCCAATGATGTTTTCTGGTTTTATCGTAGAATAGGGGGTGCCAAGGCATTTATGCATAAACTAACTGATAACGATATACCACGGGAAATGCACACAATAATATAACACCAAATTCATAAATACAATGATGGAACCAGTATTTGTAAAAATATTATTTGATTTGCATTGCGATTGGGAAGGCATTGC
>Ga0209774_1000562_pt1 | contig 29420 bp, 26 predicted proteins | sample SaaInlV_150m_DNA_2_FD_184648 | JGI IMG/M metagenome (GOLD analysis project Ga0209774, IMG submission 184648) | Marine microbial communities from expanding oxygen minimum zones in the Saanich Inlet - SI037_S2LV_150m_DNA (SPAdes) (version 2) | ecosystem: Environmental > Aquatic > Marine >... | reverse complement strand
ATTATGAGAGCGCCAAGCAAAGCTAAGGCAATCAAGCTGGACAATCCAGCACAGGCAAAGCCTAACCAGCAGCCTGAAACTGAGCTACACATATTAGGAGGCAACGAATAGTATGAAGCTGTAGCAAGGGCAGTCTATCAGCCGCAATGCGCAAGCGTGAAGGTGTTGAGCCCCGTAATATTCCATGTCACACCTGACCAAAGTTTTCATATGCTGGAAGTCAGAATCAACATAAGCGAGATGAAACGTGTTTTTCAAGTTTTAGCACGACCCAAATTAAAAGGTAAGCATATGTTGGAGGTGTCGGGGTCTAAGTCCGTAGCGGGTAGACGAATTGAATGTTTTGGAACTTGGGAGAGCCTTACAATTTCCGAATGTTGCTCTTAGAGCCCTAAAAGGGTTAGAGAGCAATTTTGTAAGGCAGTCGGACTAGTTGATAGTAGAGGCGTAAATAGGGTAATGCCTATTGAGGTGAAAGGCACCACTCGAAGCGGCTAGCAATTTAATGTAAGAAGGAAGGATTAACAATGTCAGACGCAGAACTGAATAAAACTTTGGAGAAACTATCTTCTATATCATTGTGTGCAAAGAGAGACCCTGCATTTGAGTTTTTGAGTCTAGCTCACCACCTCAATGTAGTGTTACTAAAAGACTGCTACAACCGTCTTGCTAGAAACAAGGCAGTAGGAGTTGACGGAGTAAACTGGAAAGAATATGGAGCAAACCTAGACGACAACTTAGAGACACTAGTCACAAAGTTGAAAAAGGGATCGTACAAACCCCTCCCAGCAAGACGAGTATACATACCCAAAGGAGATAACGCCGTTAGACCCCTTGGAATATCAGCCATTGAAAACAAAATAGTTGAAAGTGGACTGGCTCGGATAATGGGAAATATATACGAAAACGACTTTATGGAGTTTTCCTACGGATTCAGAGCCAAGAGAAATGCCCATCAAGCACTCAAGGTCATAGGAGACAGCATCAACTTCAAGCCGGTAAATCACATAGTAGAAGCGGACATCAAAGGATTCTTTGACAACGTAGAGCATGATCTACTAATGGAATTTATACAGATCAGAATAAAAGACAGTAGTCTACTATTCTTGATTGATCTATTCCTAAAGGCTGGATACATTGATGATAGTCAACTAATCACAACCGAAAAGGGAACCCCACAAGGAAGCATCCTAAGTCCAATGTTAGCCAACATATTCCTTCACTATGTATTAGATAAATGGTTTGATGACAAAGTACAGAATCATACGAACGGATACGTTGAAATAGTCAGATATGCAGATGACTTCATCTGCCTAGTACAGACCCAAGACGAAGCGCAAAAGATACTAAGAGCGCTGAAGAACAGGTTTGAGAAATACAAACTAGAGCTACATCCCGACAAAACCAGCGTATTCAGTTTTGGCAGGTACGAAAGACAAAATGCGAAGCAACAAAATCGCAGAGCCAACACATTTGATTTCCTCGGATTTACGCACTACTGCGATAAAACCAGAAGAGGGCACTTTAAAGTAGGCAGAAAGACAAGCGCCAAGAAGTACAGAGTAAAAGCGAAAGAACTAAACCAATGGTTAAAGTCAATCAGAAACCAAGTGCTAACAAAAGACTGGTGGAAGACGCTCAAGCAAAAGCTTCAAGGGCACTATGAGTACTACGGAGTCAGTGAAAACTACCACTCCATAAAACAGTACTACGTGCTAGCAGTCAAGCTTACCCGCAAGTGGTTGAACAGAAGAAGTCAGAAAAAGGCAATGAGTTGGGAGAAGATGTACAACTATCTAAATCTCTACCCACTGCCTAAACCAAGTATCAGACATAATTTTTACGCAGTCACGCAAGGTGTGAATTAGATTGAAGAGCCGTATGAGGGAAATCTTCAAGTACGGTTCTGTGAGGGGTGTTATGACTTCTTACATTTTATTAACAAATAGAAATAAGGAGGCATAAATGCCTACTCGACAAGATTTATCACCTGTACATTTGTATAGGTATTCTATAAAAACAATCTGTTATCTATTATTTTTCGGGAATATTTCCTTGATATTTTCAATTAAATCATGTCTAGTTGGCCTCTATGATTCTCACCAAGTCCGATCTGGTTGACACACTGGAAATTATTAATGAGGCTCTTCTGATTCAAACTCCAGAAGAAGTCGAGAACTTGTGGCTTAAGTTGCAGGCAAAGATTGGTATTGATGGAATGTCTCTGGTTGTTTCTGCCAGTAGTGCCAATCAGGACCTTATGAGGCCAAACTTGATGCTTTACGGCATTCCTGATGATTGGATTGAGCGATATCAGGAGCAGATGTATTCAGCAATTGACCCGGTGATCCAACACTGTCTCAAAACAGGTAAGCGTCTGGGCAACACCAGTATTACCCCTCCCTCTTCAAGTCCTCAGTTTTCAAATTGAAGGGAAGCAATCGTTCAATATCTTCCTGGGTGTTGGCTAAAGGAAAGTACTTAAACAGATAATTGAGGTAAGCCCAAGGCTCCAGGTGGTTGGCTTTGGCACTCTCGACCAAGGTATAGAGAGTAGCACTGGCCTCGGCACCCATCGGGCTTCCTGAGAATAGCCACCCTTTGCGACCTACCGCAAAGGGGCGAATCGCATTTTCAGCAATATTGTTGTCAATCTCAATTTCCCCATCCTTGAGGAAGGTATCCAGAGTAGGCCACTGATTGTTAGCGTATTGAATAGCCTTTCCCAATAACCCCTTGGGGAGTACTTTATCTTGATGCTTGTCGAGCCACTCCCGGATCTTTTCTAGTACAAGCACAGATTTCTCTTGTCGCAGTTGGTGGCGCTGTTCTGCACTCATCTCTTCTCTTCGCGCCCTGCTCTCCACCGCATAGAGCTTTCCAATGAGTTTAACCATCTGGTTAGCTGCTGCGCTGGTTTTCCTGCCATGGGTTGCCTCTACAAACTTTCGGCGCACATGTGCCCAGCAGCCCGCACGCCCCATTACTTCAGGCCGCTTTGAGAGTTCGTTGTATCCAGCGTACCCATCGGTGACGATGTAGAACGATACATACTTATCACCGTTCTTATCTATTCTGTTTTCGCTCTCTGTTTCTGGAAAGAGGAATTGAATCGGTATGTCGCCGCTACGTTGTGGTGAATATTGGAAGCAGACCGCAGGCTGGTTGGGGGGACCACCTTTATAGACCCACATGTAGGACTTCTGGCTATTTTCCCGATTAGGCTCATTGAGCACTTGCAGTGGGGTTTCGTCAATATGGACCACTTTCCCTCTGCGTAGGTGGCGTTTGATCGCCAGCATCAATGGCTCAAAGGTCTGTCTAAGATGAATCACCCAGCCACTCATGGTTTGGCGACTCAGCTCGATCCCGTCTCGGGCCAGTATCTTCTCCTGACGATAGAAGGGAATACCATCCGCAAATTTGGCTGTGATTACATCAGCAATGAGGGAGTGGTGAGCGATCGATTTAGGGATGATCTGTGCTGCGCGTGGAGCGGTTATTACACTTTGTTCCGCTCCGCTCACCCCCTCATGGATGGGTACGTACTTGGGACGCTTATAGACGATGACATAGCGCTGTTTGGGGATGGTGGCAAGCTGCTCTGAGGTCTCATAGCCAATCAGTTTCCAGCGGGATTCCCACCCTTCTCCCATTGTGGCTTTCTGCTGCTCTGAGAGCGACTCTATTTTCTCAATACGCTCCAGATGTCCCGGCAAAGGACGACGATGTGGTTTCTTTTTTGGAGGGGCAGTTTCAGTATCCGTTGAATGCTCTTCTTCTGTGGATGAGTCCGATTCTGCAGGTACACCATCCCCGATTAGTGCGGTGAGCTCTCCCATCAGCTCTTCAAGCTCAGCCTCATCAAACAGGTTGGCTTGACCGGGGTGAGGGGTATCACTACTGCGACCAAACTGGCGTTTACGCATCAATATTAGAAGGTCGAGCAGCTCTTCAATTCTTTTCTCTTTTTGCTCAATGATGGTGCGCAATTCGACCACCTCTGCAGAAGCTGAATAGGGCTTTGAATCAGAGGATAAAGCGGGGGAATTAGAGTGCTGTTTTTTGGCTAACATTAATGCCTTATTGTACCATTTTCAACTGCTTATGGAAACAAATTACGGGAAAATTCCTCCTTAAATCAATGCGTAATCAACCTTTTTATGCGCCGTTACCTGAGTTAAATTGATCCCCTCCAGAAGCCAGGACAGCTCCCGACTACTGATCTCTACTGAGCCAGAACTTCCTGCCCCAGCAGACGACTCAGGCCACCAGAATCGCTGCTTCTCCAGTCGGCGATAGAAGAGCCAGAATCCGTTGTTGTACCAGTAGAGTATCTTGATTTTATCTCGTAGCCGATTACAGAAGATGAAGAGGTGACTAGAGAGAGGCTCTTGCTGCAAAACTTCCTCAACCAGAACAGAGAGACCATTGATCGATTTACGCATATCTGTCACCCCTACAGCCAGATACACTCGAGTGTGGGGTCCTATGGGAATCATTGATGTTCGACTCTGCTGAGCTCATGGATGACTTGTCCCAGCCATCGGGGATCCACCTGCTGAGAGAACTCAAGTTGGAGGGTATTTATCTGTAGTGTCAATGCGACTGATGGTGTGGTGGCTACAGTTATAGGCATCCACTGCGATAAAATATCTTCTGAGTTGATATCTGATGATGGCTCGGTGGTCTTCTGCTTCAGCCGATTACGCCAGTAGATAAACTGCGAATAACTTAATCGGTGCTCAGTACAATACTTTTTTTGAGTCTGCTCACTCTGACTCCAATTGATGATCTGTTTCTGCCAATATGTCGACTTATCCATCTCTTCCCTCTGCTGGTTGGACGAGGGGACATTTTCAGAGATGTTGGTCGACGTGACTAGATGTCTTTCTCCGGACGCTTACGCACCACGACTACGGTTAGTTCAAGTGATAGTCCAGGACATGCGAACTTTATTACGCGTAACATATTGGATAATCCATATGACTGGCGCTCCCCTCAGAATGCCGCCTTGTGGCAGAGTGCCAGTTCAGCTACAAATCCTTGCCCGAGCGGTTACAGAATACCAACTGAGGCAGAGTTTTTGGCGGAGACTGTCGCATTTCTTAAGCTGGGATTCACAGGGCAAAGGGAACCTAACGGTGTATTGAACAGAGTTGGCACAATGAGTTACAACTGGGTGTCTAATATCAGTGGCACTACGTCAAAAATTATCGAATATGACGGAATATTGTATTCCGGTGGGCTTGGTAGTACTAATGCTGCTCGAGTGTTTGGTAGTGCCGTTCGATGCATTGCTGATTAGTAGTGTAGATTTCAATATGATCTGCTATTTAGTGGGCTTTTTTTAAGCGAACAAAACCAGAAGGGTAAGTTCAGCAGAAAAACTTCAAGTGGACTGACGGAATGTCTGCTATTAGCCAGTTCAACCATCCCATAGGGAGGTAGTCATGGGCAGCAAAGAGGTAAGTCTTTCCGCCTGATCTGATCGGTCCCTCGTAACTGGTTATAGCCGTTTCCTGAAGTGACCAGCAATCACCTTAGAGACAGCAGTGAGTCAGGTCCTGCCGTGTGATGACCAGATTTCACAGTCGCACCAGAGGCGGCTCTGGTCGCATTGCGTGAGTTGAGCACCATCTATCTTAGAGATCGCTCTGAGTCGGATCAGACATACGCCACTGATCATACCCTACCAGAAACAGGTATGACCGGTCATACAAGTGGTCATAGTGGCTACAAAAAACAAAAGGGCCTGCAATTTTTCAATTACAAGCCCCTGATATATATGGTAGCCATGGGTAGACTTGAACTACCGACCTCAGCATTATGAGTGCTGCGCTCTAACCAGCTGAGCTACATGGCCATAAACGAGGGGCAAATTATACAGAAATTGACCATTAGCGACAATAGATGATCAACCTGTTGTCCCACTCTATTTTCAGACATTAAACCGGAAGTGGACAACATCACCATCCTGCACAATGTACTCTTTGCCCTCCAGGCGCAGGCGCCCCGCCTCTTTGGCTCCATGCTCACCGTTATGTGCTATAAAATCATCGTAGGAGGTGACCTCGGCACGAATAAAGCCCCGCTCAAAGTCGGTATGGATCTTTCCGGCTGCCTGAGGCGCTGTAGAGCCCTGTTCATAGGTCCAGGCGCGCACCTCTTTGACCCCTGCTGTGAAATAGGTGTGTAACCCCAATAGATGGTAACCCGCTCGAATCACACGATTGAGGCCCGGCTCATCTTGTCCCATCTCTTGCAAAAACTCTATCTTCTCGTCATCTTCCAGCTCGGATAGCTCGGCTTCAATCGAGGCACAGACCGCGACCACCTCAGCCCCTTCACGCTGCGCAATCTGACGTACCTGATCGAGAAAAGGGTTCTCTTCAAAGCCATCTTCTGCCACGTTGGCGATATACATGGTTGGCTTTATGGTCAACAGATGAAGTTCATAGAGGCTCTCTAGCTGCTCTTCATTCAGCTCCATAGAGCGTACCGGCTCACCACTATCCAGGTGGTCTCTCACTTTTTCCAGAAAATCTTTCTGGGCTACTGCTTCCTTATTGCCTGACCTTGCCGTCTTTTCAACACGCAAAATGGATTTTTCCACGGTCTCCAGATCTGCCAGTGCCAACTCGGTGTGGATTACTTCGATGTCGCTCTCAGGGTTGATGGTGCCTGCAACATGGATCACATTCTCATCCTGAAAACAGCGCACCACATGACCGATGGCATCAGTCTCACGAATATTGGCCAGGAACTTATTCCCCAGCCCTTCCCCTTTGGAGGCTCCTGCAACCAGCCCGGCAATATCCACAAACTCCATTGTGGTTGGGATCACCTTTTCTGGGTTGACGATCTTCGCCAGTGCATCCAGTCGAGGGTCCGGCATCGGTACGATACCGATATTGGGATCGATGGTGCAGAAGGGGTAGTTCTCGGCATCAATCCCGGATTGAGTCAGCGCATTAAAGAGCGTTGATTTACCCACATTGGGCAACCCTACAATTCCACATTTAAATCCCATAACTCTTTCCTGTTTATGCCTTGCCGCGACTGTGCAGCCGATTCATTACTTTCTGCATTTCACCTGAGACGATCTGATCGATGACCCGATCTGCATCATCCAGTGCATTCTCTATTGCTGCCCGATCCATCTTTCCTGGGGTACCCAGGACATAATCCACCACCGGCCCCGGCTTACCAGGGCGACCAATTCCAATCCGTAAACGGTGAAAACCTGCTCCAAGATGAGCGGTAATATCACGCAAGCCGTTATGCCCGGCATGCCCTCCTCCCAGCTTCAAACGAAGCTCTCCCGGTGGCAGGTCCAGCTCATCATGTGCCACTAGAATCGATGTGGGTGAAATTTTATAGTAGCTGGCAAGTGCCGCAACCGACTGGCCACTGCGATTCATAAAGGTCGTGGGCTTTAACAACCAAACGGATTCCCCACTGATTTGCAGTTTGGCCACAATGCCGTGAAATTTACTCTCTACCCGAAAGCTTGCACCAGATTGACGCGCAATCTGTTCCAGAAACCAAAACCCGGCGTTATGCCGGGTTGTCTCATACTCTGCTCCGGGGTTTCCCAGCCCGACAATCAGAGAGATTGGTTCACTCATACCACAAACCTCTCAACCCTGACCGTCGACTATTGAGCAAATTAAGCCTCAGCCTCAGCCTCACCTTCAGTGCCTGAGATCTCACCCTCTTCTTCATCGTCATCTGCCTTGGAGCCGCGCGTCTTCTGCAGTGTAACAACCGCTTGGTCATGATCATCACCACGACTCAATGCAGTCACTGAAACACCTTCAGGCAAGCTGAGCTGAGAGAGGCGAATCGAATCACCAAGGTCCAATCCGGTCAGGTCCACCTCAATATACTCTGGCAGATTTGATGCCAGACAACTGACCTCAAGATTAGAGATCAGCTTGTTGAGCGCTCCACCCTGAGTAATACCTGGTGCGGCATCATCATTGAGGAAATGAAGCGGTACAGACATCTTCATCTCATGCTTGCTGCTAATACGTAAAAAATCAGCATGTATCACTTTTGCTTTCGCAGGATGACGTTGCAGATCCTTGAGTACAACACTCTCTTTTGTACCATCCACATCGATGGAGAGGATGTGGCTGTAAAACGCCTCTTTCTCCAAGTTGTGCATGAGATCGTCATGGACCATGGTAATGGAAGCGGGTTCGCGATCATCGCCGTAAATCACCGCAGGTACACTACCTGTATTGCGCAGGCGGCGCGTATGCGCCTTACCCAGATCACTACGCACTGATGCTTGCATTTCAAAACTACTACTCATCTTTCTATCTCCAAAACAGCAGCCACTTTCAAGACCACCAAATACTACAAATTAAAAAACGATCTACCCTATTCTATTCGAACCTATTCCATATAGAGCGAACTGACTGACTCACCGGTGGACATTCTGCGGATCGTCTCTGCGAGCAATTCAGCCACAGAGATCTGTCGAATCTGTGAGCACTCCACTGCAGCCTGACTTAGAGGAATCGTATCTGTCACGACCAACTCATCCAACTCAGAACCTGCAATATTATCCACTGCTGGGCCCGAAAGAACCGCATGGGTTGCATAGGCACTGACCCGTGCTGCCCCATACTCTTTCAACGCCGTCGCTGCCTTGCAGAGCGTTCCGGCCGTATCAACCAGATCATCAACCAATACGCATGAACGTCCCTCTACATCACCAATAATATTCATTACCTTCGCCACGTTTGCTGCGGGTCTGCGCTTGTCGATAATTGCAAGATCAAGCCCTCCCAACAGTTTGGCTATTGCGCGTGCCCGTACTACACCGCCCACATCCGGGGAGACCACAATCAGGTTGGGATACTCATTACGCCAGATATCTCCCATCAACAACGGGGAGGCGTAGATGTTATCCACCGGGATTCCAAAGAACCCCTGAATCTGATCTGCATGCAGATCAATGGTCAACACATGGTCAACACCGGACTGCGTAACCATATCAGCCACTAATCGCGCCGTAATCGGCACTCGCGCCGAACGGGGCCGACGATCCTGACGTGCATACCCAAAATAGGGGACTACCGCCGTAATACGTGCTGCAGAGGCGCGACGCAGCGCATCGGCCATCACCAAAAGCTCCATTAAGTGGTCATTCGTTGGCGCACAGGTTGATTGCAGCAAAAACACTTCACGTCCCCGCACATTCTCCTGAATCTCGACCATCACCTCTCCGTCACTGAAGCACTCGACGGTTGCACTACCCAACTTAAGATTCAGATAGCGCGCGACCTTTCCGGCCAACTCTGGATTGGCCGTCCCGGAAAACATCATGAAGCGATCAGCACTCATCTTCTCTCACTATGTCTCTGACTCAAATTTCACAAATAACAGCCTGGCTCAATCGATGACTCTGCCCTGACTGCTCCTGCATTAGCAAAAACCTGCTAATACATACAAATTGGTTCGGGTGCATGGATTCGAACCACGATATGCAGAATCAAAATCTGCTGTCCTGCCGTTAGACGACACCCGAATATTCTTTTCTTAACCGCTCAATCAGGGGCGACTGATTCAACCCCTGAACCACAAAACTTTTCCATTTTTCAGGAATCCGCTCTTTAATCTGCTTCGCCTGTTCAACATCTTCCAACGCCAAAAAGAGGCAACTCCCGGTTCCTGTCATGCGTGCATCCCCATATTTGGAGAGCCACAGCAACGACTCCGCTACCTCAGGGTAGTTTGCAGAAACCACTGACTCACAATCATTTCTACCTTCATCAGGCAGAGAGCCGCGTATTTTCGCTTTTGGAGTGTTTCGTGTCAATTCTTTAGATTGAAAAATCTCAGCAGTTGAGACATGGACCCCCGGTGCCAGCAGTAAATAAAGGTGTTCTGGAGGGGTTACATGGATCAAATTCTCTCCAATCCCCTCTGCCCAGGAGGCGTGACCATCAATAAAGATTGGCACATCAGCCCCCAACTGTACCCCTATTTCAGCAAGTTGTTGCTGAGAAAAACCACAGCCCCAAAGTTGATTCAACGCAACCAGCGTTGTTGCAGCATCGGAACTGCCCCCTCCCACACCGCCACCCGCAGGAATTCTCTTGTGAACCCACAAGGAGGCCCCACAGGGTGTAGCACTTGCCTGTTGCAGTGCTCTGGCTGCACGTACCACGAGATCCTCCTCAGCAGATACTCCCGCCAAACCATGAGGGCGATCGATCTTTCCATCTTGAGTAATCTCAATCTCAATCTCATCTTGCAGATCAATAAACTGAAACAGCGTCTCCAGCTCATGATATCCATCATCCCGTCTGCCCGTTATATGGAGAAAGAGGTTGATCTTGGCTGGTGCCGGCCAGCGACTTCTCTCACCCATCATCACTCACCTTTCTCGTGGTTAACCTGCCAGCGGTTAATCTTCAATTTGATACGTATCTGCTCTCGTTCTAACACCAACAATTCGGGTAACTGCAGATCCCCCTGCTGCCTGTATCGGCGTATCTCAAGCGACCACCCTGACTGCTGCAGGTGCTGCAGTCGATTGTGTTCATCCAACAGCAGACTATCAATCGCAACACCCTCTGCTGGCAGCCCCTTAACCCAGAAGATGGCCTCTTCAAGAGGAAAGGTCCAGCCCGTAACCCCGGTTAGCAGTGCTGATGCGGTGCCCCCCTGGAACACCCCTTCAGGGGTGGTTAACTGTGTCACGGCCGGATTGACAACCAACTCAACGCCTCCCATTCCCAGCAGGCCACTCAGCACGAAGCGCTGCCTCTCTGTCTGATACTCCCAGTGAAAGCCGCTCTGCCCCCCCTCTTCCCCATTACGCAGTGCAATACGCCCCTCAATCTGCCACAGCTGCAGTTGGTTCAACTGCAGCTGTCGCTCCCCCCACGCCATATCAACAGTGCGTAACGGCCTTTCAGGTGTTGCTGTACACCCCGTCAACATCAGGCCAATCCAAAACAACCGAAGGGGGTGTGACAAGTAGCGGGGCAACATGAGGAGGTGCCAGAGTGAAATCTATTTTTGAGAAAAGCGCTTCAGTGTATCCCGCAGAATCTGATTATTCTTATCAATCTCTTTTGCCACACTCCAGGCCTCTTTCGCCCCACCCTTGTCTCCGCTCACCCAGCGCACCTCACCCAGATGGGCTGCTACCTCGGCATCCCGGTTTGCATCAAAGGCACGATTCAAGTACTTCAATGCCTGCTCTACATCTCCCATCTTGTAGAGCACCCACCCCATACTATCCAACACATAAAAATCTTTAGGTCTTAGCTCCATCGCCTTCTGCAGATAACCTTGAGCCTCAGCGTAGCGCTCTGTACGCAGCGTTAAGGTGTAACCCAGCGCATTCCAGGCATGATAGTGCTTTGGGTTTTTGTCCAGAATGGTATGGAGATCTCTCTCCAGCAGTGCAAGATCGCCAGCCAGGTCCCCTGCCATTGCCCGCGCATAGAGGATCTCTTCATTGTCCGGACTCAGCTCTAAGGCCTGATCATAAACTTTAACCGCCTCTTGATAACGTGATGCATCTTCCAACAACCCCCCTTCCAACAACAGGAGCTGGGTACGCTGTTGGTCACTGTGCGTTGTCAGGCCGTGCAGTATCGATAGCCCTTTCTCCACTTTGTCTTTGGCTAGCAGTGTAGCCATACGTACCCGCGCATTGAAATGAAGCATGCCATGACTGACAGAAGCATAATGTTCGACTGCCTGCTGATCATTGCCCACTGTCTCTTCCAACTCTCCCAGATAGTAGTTGGCCTTATCACTCTGACCATTCATCTCCCGGAGTTGCAACAGATGTTTACGCGCCCTCTTAAACTGCTTTTGGTCTATCTCCAACAGCGCCAGCGCACTCAGGATCTCAGCTGAACGTGGGCTCAACTTATAGGCCTTTTTAAACTGCTGCAACGCCTCACTATTACGCTTCTGGGAGATCAAGGCCTTGCCATAGCGTTGTAGAATATCCACATCCTTGGGTGACCGTTTCACCTGCTGCTTCAGGAGATTGACGACCTCATCCGCACGACCCAACATCTCCAGAATCGTGACCCGCAATACCACTGCACGTCCCCAATCAGGGCGTATCTTCAATGCCTGATCAACGGAAACAAGTGCTTTCTTGGCATTCCTTTTCTTGCTGTAGTACCAACCCTGCACATACCAAGCTGCGGCATCTTCTGCAGAGTACTCAACCAGCATCGAAAGTACCTGAGTTGCTGCGATGGCATTCGGCTCCTTGCGCAACTGCTCTGCAACCAGCTGAAAACCAGACAATAGATCTTTGCCCTTCAACTGAATCAACTGTTTAAACTGCTCTGCCGCCTTTTGTTGATCACCTCCACGCAGTAATAACGCACCCAAAATACGTCTCGCTTCAATATTATCTGGATCTTTCTCTACCCAGCGCTGGGTCGCCCCGATGGTCTGCTCTATATTGGCGCCATGAATTGAGAGTTTGGCGCTACGCTCAGCAATTTCCGGATGTTCACTCAGTGCTGTGGCTCTCAAGTAGTAGAGATAAGCCGCATCATGATCCCCCTGCTGCGCCGAGATCTCTGCAGACAGAATGTTGAAAAGCAGATCTCCTTCCCCACCTTCGGACTCAACCATTGGTTGCACACTATCATTCTGTGCCTCTGCAACATTGCTGTTGATCACAGCACAACCGCTGGAGAAGAGAAACAGTGTGACTGAAAAAACCATTCGTAGCATGATGTACACTCAACCAATTTGATTAATAGATAGCAAGGCAAAGCCTATGGACTGTTGGCACCCATTCTAGGGGTAAGATTGATAGATGTCCAAGGAGAATAGTTTACAGAGAATCAGCACCTCTTGATTTCAGCGCTGTTGATGCCACTCAATGATCTGTACAATCAGGCTCATCAACTCAGCCATCGCCGAGGGGACCAATTCGTACTGCTCTTGCTTGATCACACCCTCTAACTCACGCGCTCGTGCTGTAATCTGTGGAAAGCCAAAGGTGGCTCCACTCCCTTTCAACACATGTACCTCTTGTTGCAGACCTGACCAACGCTGACTTTCATATCTCTGCTGAATCACTGGCAATGCTTGCTGTAAACGGTCAACAAACATCCCAACCAGATCCTCATCAACCAGATCCGGGACTTTCAATTGCTCATGGTTACTCGCCGCTACACTCTCTTTCACCTCTTCGCTATTCTGCTCCCTCTGATAGCGCACCAATACTTTCAGTAACTTGTTTCGGTCTATTGGCTTAGCCAGAAAATCATTACAACCAGCCTCTTCGAATTGCCGTCGATGCTGCACCATCACATTTCCAGTCAACGCCACAATGGGCACATCATTACCCTCTCTGCGTAACCAACGCGTCGCCTCTATACCATCCACCTCCGGCATCTGCATATCCATCAAGACCAGATCATATGGATGCTCCATCGCCATCTCGTAGGCCTCCTGCCCATTGGCAGCAAGATCAACAACCATTCCAACAGACTCTACCAAGCGTTTAATCAAAACCTGTAATTCAGCAGTATCATCTGCAATCAATACACGCCCTTGTATCCTCATCTGCTGGTTCGAAACCACCTTCACCAGCTCCTGCTCAACAATGGCCTCACTCTTCTCCAGGGGTACAACCAGGGTAAAGGTAGAACCTACATGGAGTTCACTCTTAACCCGAATCTCTCCTCCCATCAGGTCCGCAAACAGGCGAGAGATATGAAGCCCCAGCCCAGTTCCACCAAATTGACGGGAAATAGAACTATCTGCCTGTTCAAAAGGTTGAAATAGTCGATCAAGCACCTCTTGGCCGATCCCAATACCACTATCCTTTACTGAAAAGTGGTAGACAGAATGACCTCCTTCCTGCTCTTGAGAAAGTGTTATTGATATCTCTCCCTCCCGGGTGAACTTCACTGCATTCCCCAGTAGATTGAACAAAATCTGCGTCAACCGCAGTCGATCCCCTATTCTCTGATGCTTAAACTGAAAAGGTTGTTCAACCAGCAGACGCAAGCCTTCTGACTCTGCACGACGTTTAAACAGAGCCACCACCTCACGTATGGTCTCTCCCAAATCAAACGGAGAGGCCTCAATAGAAAATTTACCCTCCTCAATTTTAGAGAGATCCAGAATATCATTGACCAGCGCCAAGAGGGTTCGGCTTGCCACATCAATGGTTCCTAACAGGCTTTGTTGCTCATGATCCAGCGTACTCTGCTGTAGCAGCTCGCCATAACCAATAATACTGGTCAGCGGTGTACGCAACTCATGGCTCATCGATGCCAGAAAGTCCCCTTTTGCCTTGCTCGCCTGTTTTGCTTCCTCAACTGCACCACGCAACTGCTGCTCCATCTCCAGACGTTCACTGATCCCCTGAAATACTACAACAGATCCATTCACATCCCCTTCAATCAATAGAGGGGATGCATTCAATTCCACAGGAATCAGAAGACCATCTTTTCTGCGCATCCAATCCAGTTCAGCTTGATAACTCTTGCCCCGGGCCAGCGACTGGAAAATGGGACACTCGCCTTCGACAAGGACACCATCCTCCTGGTGCACATGAACTGCATCATGCATATTCACGCCACCCAGCTCCTGATTACTCCAGCCGAGCAGGGTTTCAGCAGCATGATTCATAAAAAGCAAACCACCCCGCTGATCTAATGCATAGACCCCGTTATCCATACTAGAGGTCAAGCTACTGGAGAAGAGGCGCTCACGCTGCAGTTGTGAATAGTGCTGCTTCAGCTGCTGCTGTGTTTCTGAGAGCGCCGCCATCAACAGACCAATTTCACCTCGATCCGAGGTTGATTCAATGGTCTGCTGGAACTGTCCCTGCCCCATCTCTTGCAACACCTGCACTCCCTGCCGTACCCCAAGAATCATCTGTCTTGTGTTTCGGTAAGCCAGCAGCAGTGCAATCAGAACCGTCACCGAGACCAGCAAAATCATCCAATTGCGTGCGGCCTCCAATTCATGCAATTTTTTCTGCATATCTAATAATGATTTTCTCTGTAAGTTGATTGCCAGGGTATGGAGAATATCAATTGGATCAGTGCCTTCTTCGAAAAACTCTATTGTTTCATAGCTGACGATAGAGGTGTCGATCAACTCCCACTCCACTAAATCTCTCAGCTCCTGAATTTCAACAACCAGTTCATAGAGGATGGAGAGCAGCTGCTCATCAATATTCTCGCCTTCATACTCCAGTGAGTTGCGCAGACGTACAAACTGATTTTCTACATTCCACTGGTTACGCTGGATCCTCTCCATAAAAACTATAGTCAGATCGCTATCCTCTTGAACTCCGGCAGCCCGATTCGCTGACAGTTGGGAGAGATAAACACTACCGGCACCCCTAATTTGCGCCATACTCTCTCGAAGGTTAGGGATATCCTCCATCAAAACACTCAACAGCCCACTGTGTTGCGGCAATAGTCGCAACAGAATGTGGTTAATATTGAGCACCAGGCTACTCATTTCAGAAAACTTGAACCTCTCCCCCTGCTGTTCCAGCCAAACCAGCTCAATCCGTTCAATATCTTTCTGAAACTCTGCTTTAGGTGGATAAGAGTCAGGAAACTGCTGTGACACCTCTAACATCTCATCCATCTGCATGGCAATCTCTATTTCAAGTACCGCAAGATGTTCTTTTGCAAAGTCAAAATAACCTGGATTCAATTCAGAAATACCACGAAACCCACGATACTGGGTAATATTATCCAGAGCATCATAGAGGTCAGGAACCCAATTAATCGCCTGGATCTGCTGTTCCAAACGCTCAATTTCAGTGTCTTTCTCCCAGATTGACTGCGTAAACAGCATCATCATGGGCATCAATAGAATTCCACCAGAGAGCAACAGTGTCCACACCATTCCCCCTTTTGAAACCCACCCGTTTTTTCTTCTAGTCCCGTCCATTCAGCCGAGTTTACCGATACCCTACCCTTATAGAAAGGCTATTTTCATAAAGTAAGAGTGGTGTACACTTATTTCAAGTGTGCATACTTGGTAAGGAGGAGCCCATGCAGTCCAATATTAATACCACCTCTATCGCCTGCTGGGTGGTCATCAATATCCGCGACCCTGCTCAACGACGCAATAGTGATGGTACCCCAAACAAACTGCCGGATATGCCACTCTTAAGTAGAGACAACCGTCTCAAAATCAACATTGATATCCTCAAACGCAAACTCAACAAGCAGTACTATCAGGACAAACAGCTACTGATCTTTGATGCAACCGGTGAGCAAGTACGCTGGTTACAGTACACTCTGGAGCGGCAGGGGTACCGAAATTACTATTTTCTGAAAGGCGGGGTCTATTCGGTCTCTCACATCATCAACCAATAGTGAAGTGAGTCACTGTCTCATTCAGCCTTGTCTTTTGCGCAAGAATCACGCAAAATCCCTCATCTTCAACCGCTTTTAGCCCTTAAAACATGACTCTGGTCGCATTTGGAATCAACCACAAGACAGCCCCTGTCGATATCCGGGAGAAGGTCTCCTTCGCTCCGGAGAAGATTCCTCACGCATTAAAAGATCTTACTTCTCATATTGACTTTGAAGAGGCTGCGATTCTGTCAACCTGCAATCGCACCGAGGTCTACTGTGGAATGCGCGATTTCAATGAGCATGGCATTGTCGAATGGCTTAGTCAGTTCCATCGTCTGGAGAGCAGCCAGGTTAAGCCCTACACTTACATCCACCCGGACCAGGGTGCGGTCCGCCATATGCTTCGCGTTGCCAGCGGGCTTGACTCACTGGTATTGGGAGAACCCCAGATTCTGGGGCAGATGAAAACTGCATTCAGCGCAGCTAATGAAGCGGGAACTACCGGAAAAATTCTCAACCGCCTGTTCCAACACACCTTCAAGTCAGCCAAGCAGGTCCGTACCGATACAGCAATTGGTAGCAGCCCTGTCTCCGTTGCCTTTGCTGCCGTCTCCTTGGGCAAACAGATTTTTGGTGAGCTGAGCGGAAAAACAGTACTACTAATTGGCGCCGGTGAGACCATTGAACTGGCCGCACGCCACCTGCATGAGCAGGGTATCGGGCGGATGATTATTGCCAATCGTACGGTAGAGAAGGCACACCACCTTGCTGAAGAATTTGGTGGATACGCCATCTCCCTGACTGAAATCTCTGATCACCTCGCTGAGGCAGATATTGTGATCTCTTCAACGGCAAGCCCTCTGCCGATACTCGGAAAAGGGGCGGTAGAGAGTGCGCTGAAGAGCCGTCGTCACCAACCGATGTTTATGGTTGATATTGCGGTACCCCGTGACATTGAGGCAGAGGTGGATGATCTGGATGATGTCTATCTCTATACCGTGGATGACCTGCAAGAGGTGATCCAGGAAAACATGAAATCTAGACAGGATGCCGCCAAACAGGCTGAGGAGATCATCGACTCTCAGGTGGTTCACTTCATGGAGTGGATTGAATCACAAGACTCGGTCTCTACCATTCGTGCGTTTCGTGCTCAAGCAGATCGATTGAAAGCAGAGATGCTGGAAAAATCACAAAAAATGCTGGCCGCCGGAGAAGACCCTAAACATATTCTTGAAGTCATGGCTCATCAGCTGACCAACAAGCTGATCCACTCCCCCTGCAATCAGCTCCGCAACGCTACGAGTGAAGAGCGCCCCCCTCTACTGGAAGCGACCCGCACCCTGTTTAATCTCGACAACCATTAGCGTCGTCAACTTCTAAACTCTTTACCCTGATCAGTAGTGATCCACTGCTGTACTGAAACTATCTGAACCTCCATGAAAGAATCGATCCTGCAAAAACTGGAACATCTCTCCGCCCGCCTGGAAGAGCTTAATGCGCTACTCTCTGACCCGGAGACTATCAGCGACAACAACCGTTTCCGCACCCTCTCTCAGGAGCACGCCCAGATCACTCCCGTTGTCTCCAGCTACGAACAGTACCAACAGGTACAAGAGGATATGGAGACAGCCCGTGAAATGCAAAAGGAGAGTGATCCTGAAATGCGCGAAATGGCTGCTGAAGAGCTGAAAGAGGCGCAACAGCAGGAGGAAGAGATCTCTCTGGTGATACAGAAACTACTCCTTCCCAAAGACCCCAAAGATGAGAGCAACACATTTTTGGAGATCCGTGCCGGTACCGGTGGTGATGAGGCGGCTATTTTTGCTGGAGATCTGTTCCGCATGTATTCCCGCTACGCTGAGCAGCAACGCTGGCAGTTGGAGATCATAAACCAGAACGAGGGGGAGCATGGGGGCTATAAAGAGATCATCGCACGCATCGTCGGCAAAGGGGCCTTTGCCCGCCTCAAATTTGAGTCTGGAGCACATCGCGTACAGCGTGTACCTGAGACAGAATCACAGGGGCGTGTACACACCTCAGCGGCTACTGTTGCCATTCTTCCGGAGGCAGAAGAGATCGACCATATTGAGGTCAATCCCGCTGATCTCAAGGTAGACACCTTCCGCGCCTCTGGGGCCGGTGGGCAGCATGTCAATAAAACTGATTCTGCTATCCGTCTCACTCACCTTCCAACCGGAACTGTAGTGGAGTGTCAGGATGAACGCTCACAACATAAAAACCGTGCCCGTGCAATGACCCTGCTCTCTGCCCGTCTGCTCTCTGCAGAACGCGACAAGCAGAGTGCTGCCGAGGCAGAAAACCGACGCTCATTAGTGGGAAGCGGAGACCGCTCTGAACGTATCCGCACCTACAACTATCCACAAGGGCGTATCACCGATCACCGCATCAATCTCACCCTCTACAAGCTGGATGAGATCATGATGGGGGGCCTGGACCATGTGATTGAGCCATTGATTAATGAGCATCAGGCAGACCAGCTGGCTGCGCTGGCCAACGATGGCTGACCCCTTATCAATTGCTGAATTGTTAAAGCAGGCAAGATATCTGCTAACTGAAGCTGACACAGATACCTCACAACTTGATGCAGAGCTGCTGCTGGCTCACTTGCTACAGAAGAGCCGCACTTGGCTGCACACTTGGCCAGATAAGCTGGTCGAAGAAGAAATCATTGCAGATTTCAACCCGCTACTACAGCGCCGTCAACGGGGAGAACCAATCGCCTATCTCCTCGGCAAACAGTCCTTCTGGACGCTGGAACTCAAAGTCACCGCCGATACCCTGATTCCCCGTCCCGACACAGAGCTGCTGGTAGAGGAGGCGCTCTCCACCATCCCGACTGAGCAGACATGGGAAATTGCGGATCTCGGAACTGGCAGCGGTGCGATTGCGTTGGCGATTGCCAGTGAACGCCCTGCTGCACGGATTATCGCCACCGACCAATCCGCTGCGGCACTGGCCATTGCTGAAGAGAATGCCAGCCGCTATCCATTCGACAATATCACCTTCAAACAAGGCTCCTGGTTTGAGCCGATCCGGCAGCAGCTGTTTGATCTGATTCTCTCTAATCCACCCTATATTGCAGCAGGGGATGCACACCTGGGTCAGGGTGATATCCGTTTTGAGCCCGACAGTGCGCTCTCCTCCGGCAGCAGTGGCCTGGATGATCTGCAACAGATTATCCACAACGCCATACCTCAATTAAAATCGGGTGGACGACTGATCGTTGAGCATGGATATGATCAGGGAAACGCGGTACGCTCTCTGTTTGAACAGCACCACTATATTGAAATCAGCACCAAGCGTGACCTCTCTGGACAGGAACGGGTCAGCTATGGAGTTCAACCATAACACCTGAAATATGACTCTTGAAAGCGACGAAACACTACTGCGCTACAGCCGCCAGATCATGCTCCCACAAGTGGGAGTCGAAGGGCAGGAGAAGCTGCTCAACGCACACCTTCTAATCATCGGTATGGGAGGATTGGGGGCGCCTGCAGCGATCTATCTAGCTGCGGCCGGTGTCGGTCACATCACGCTGGTTGATTTCGATAAGGTCGATCTCTCCAACCTGCAGCGTCAGATTGTCCACACCACGGCTGATATTGGCCGCCCCAAGGTGGAGTCAGCACAAGATACACTCCACAACCTTAATCCAGAGATTGAGATCACCGCAATCAATAAACAGCTCTCGGAACAGGAGATGGGCACTGAAATCGCCAAAGTGGACCTGGTTCTTGACTGTAGCGATAACTTCACAACCCGTTTTTCCGTCAACCGTCTCTGTGTTACACACCAAAAACCACTCGTCTCTGGTGCTGCGATCCGCATGGAGGGACAAATTTCAGTATTCCGTCCTGACCTGGAAGATGAGCCCTGCTACCAGTGTCTCTATAAGGGGGGCGATGAGCTGGATGAGAGCTGTACCCAGAGTGGAGTTCTGGCACCGCTGGTTGGAATTATCGGCAGCATGCAGGCGCTGGAAGCGATGAAGATCATCATGGAAATTGGTCAAGGCCTCAATGGCAAACTCATGCTGCTGGATACGCTGACCATGGAGTGGCGCACCCTGAAATTGCGTAAAGATCCACAATGCCCGGTCTGTGCAACAAGCACAACCCGGATTTAAAAAGAGACAGGAAGTATGACGATTGAATATCTGCCCCGCACCCTTGTGGTTGAGTTGATGACCCTCGCCCAGCAGAGTCCACAACGGGAGATTTGTGGACTGATCAGTGAAAGTACCCAAGGGGTACACCGACTGTTTCCAATTGACAATATCTCAGCTACAGCGGAAACCCTGTTTGAGATGGAGCCGAAACAGCTGATCGATGCGATGCGTGAGATGCGCCAAACGGGAACCCCCCTTAAAGCAATCTACCACTCTCACCCCAGTAGTGAGGCCATCCCTTCGCAGCGAGACCTACTGGATGCCAACTACCCGGAGGCTCTCTATCTGATCCTCTCACTCAATACCGAGGGGGTGCTGGAGCTGAGAGGTTTCAGGCTCCAGGATGATCAGTTTAACGCTGTCACCCTGGAGACCACTGACTACGTGGATCAGCGATAGGCTGCTCTGGCTGCAGCAACCGCTTCGCCTTGATGGATCGGGGCACCCATGGATGAGAGCACCGCATCCAGTGCGGCCAGACAGTTGAGGATATTCTTCTCATTACTGGCATAGCCCATCTGACCAATACGCCACACCTTACCGGCAAGATCACCCAACCCGGCACCAATCTCCAGACTGTAGTGGTTGAGCAAGGTACTACGTACTGCGGCATCATCAACCCCTTCAGGAATAGTGACAGCATTGAGTTGAGGCAGACGCTCACTTTCAGGCACTACAAACTCCAGCCCCATCGCCTCGATACCGGCACGCAGTGCCAGGTGGTTATTTTGATGGCGCGTCCAACACGACTCAACTCCCTCCTCTTCCAACACCACCAGCGCTTCGTGCATACCATAGAGTGCATTGATGGGGGCCGTATGGTGATAAGCACGCTTGCCACCACCATCCCAGTATCCCATCACCAAGTTCAAGTCGAGAAACCAGCTCTGCACCGCTGTTGTACGGTCACGCACTTTCTTCAGTGCGGCATCATTAAAACTGACCGGAGACAGACCCGGAGTACATGAGAGACATTTCTGACTACCCGAGTAGATCGCATCAATCCCCCACTTGTCCACCTCCAAAGGCGACCCCCCCAATGAAGTGACTGCATCAACAATGGTGAGACAGCCGTGATCATGTGCAATCTTGCAGAGTGTTTCCGCATCCGACTGCGCCCCTGTTGAGGTCTCCGCATGGACAAAGGCGACAATCTTTGCATCAGGGTTGGTCTTGAGTGTCTCTTCAAGTTTCTGTGGGTCTACGGCGCGCCCCCAGGGGTCCTGCTGCATGATGGCAACACCACCAGCACGCTCCACATTCTCTTTCATGCGCCCGCCAAATACCCCGTTCTGACAAACTACCACCTTGTCTCCCGGCTCCACCAGATTGACAAAACAGGACTCCATCCCCGCTGAACCAGGGGCTGAAATTGGCATGGTCAACGCATTCTCGGTACGGAAGGCGTAACGCAACAGCGCCTTCATCTCATCCATCATGCCGACAAAGGCCGGGTCAAGATGACCGATGGTAGGACGCGACATCGCCTCCAGAATACGAGGATTAACATCAGAGGGGCCTGGCCCCATTAGAGTGCGTTGTGGTGGGTGGAATGGTTGTGTCATGGGTCTGCCCTAAAATAGTGAACCAAAAGGTCTTTAAAAAGTGTCTCAAAGGATACCGAAGCCTTAAATAAAAACCAACTGTTTTGTTTGGTTATTAACTCCGGTATGATTCACACCCAATGAATTCCGAACCCCGCACCGCTCTCTGCAATGCCCTGAGTAAAATTGTGGCCTCTGAGTCACTCCTCACAGAGCCAGAGGAGCTGACCCCCTATGAGTGTGATGGTCTCACTGCACTGCGCGAAGTCCCGCTGGCTGTAGTGCTACCGGAAAACCTCGATCAACTGCGAGCCATTGTTGCCCTCTGTAACCAAATGCAGGTTGCTGTGGTGACGCGTGGAGCCGGCACCGGGCTCTCGGGTGGCGCACGCCCCTCTAAAGATGCTCTCTTGATTGGATTAGCAAAGCTTAACCGCATCCTCAAAATTAATTCTGACCGGAAAAGCATCACCGTAGAACCCGGGGTCACCAATCTGGCAATCTCTCAGGCAGTCAGCCATCTCAATCTCTACTATGCCCCTGACCCCTCCTCTCAGATCGCCTGTACCATCGGTGGTAATGTGGCAGAGAACGCAGGTGGCGTACACTGTATCAAGTACGGGTTGACCGTGAATAATGTACTGCAGGTGCGTATGTTGACCATTGACGGAGAGCTACTGACCTTTGGCAGTGAGTCTCTGGATACCACCGGCTATGATCTGCTCTCGCTGGTGGTCGGTTCAGAAGGGTTGTTGGGTATTGTCACGGAGGTGACGGTTCGACTACTGGACAGACCTCCTGAGGTTCGGTTGCTGCTTGCCGCATTTGATCAGATTGAGGTGGCCGGTGATGCCGTAGGTGCCATCCTCACTGCCGGAATCACCCCGGCAGGGCTGGAGATGATGGATCACCGCTCTATTCAGGCAGCAGAAGATTTCACCCATGCCGGTTATCCGCGAGAGGCCGCCGCAATTCTACTTTGTGAGCTGGATGGCCGTAGCCCAGAAAGTGTTGCTGAACAGGCAATAAAGAGTATTGAGATACTCAAACAGTGTGGTGCAACCCAGGTAATCGAGGCGAAGAGCGAGGCCCACCGCAACCAGCTCTGGGCAGGGCGTAAAGGGGCCTTCCCCGCAATTGGTCGTATTTCACCTGACTATTACGTGATGGATGGCACTATTCCTCGACGCCATCTAGGTACTGTTTTGCAGCAGATTGATCAGCTCTCCAATGAATTTGGTCTGGAAGTTGCCAATGTCTTCCATGCCGGTGATGGCAACCTGCACCCCTTGATCCTCTATGATGCCAACCAACCCGGAGAACTACAGAAAGCAGAACAGATGGGCACAGAGATACTGAAGCACTGTATCGAAGCAGGCGGTTCAATAACCGGAGAACACGGTGTCGGTCTGGAGAAACTCGATGCGATGTGCAGTCAATTCAATGAGAGTGAGCTCTCTCTATTCCACCAACTGAAGCAGGTTTTTGATCCACATAACCTGCTCAATCCGGGTAAAGCGATTCCAACCCTGCACCGCTGTGCTGAACTGGGAGCCATGCACGTCCACCACGGACAACTGCCCCACCCGGAGCTGGAGCGTTTCTGATGGCTGATCAACAAGTACACCTCCAAAAGCAGCTGCTCGACGCCTGTGCTGAAGGTAGCCCACTGCGTATCATTGGTGGGAATAGCCGCCCATTCCTCCCCACATGCAGTGCACTCGCCACTCTCAAGCTCGATCAACACAGCGGCATCCTGGAGTACCAACCTGAAGAGCGGGTCATCACTCTGCGCAGTGGGACCACGCTACAAGAGCTCAACCAACATCTACAACAACACCGCCAACAGCTCCCCTTTGAGCCACCACAATTCTCTCCACACTCCACCATTGGTGGCGCCATTGCCACTGCACTCACTGGCCCCGGCCGCCCCTGGCGGGGAGGTGTTCGGGATGCACTGCTTGGCGTAAAAGTGTTGACCGGAAACGGCTCCATCCTCCAGCTTGGCGGTTCAGTGGTAAAAAATGTGGCTGGTTATGATCTGTTCCGTCCGATGGCGGGTGCCTATGGCTCTCTCGGGGTGTTGCTGGAGCTATCCATCAAAACGGTTCCAATGGATGAACTGCAAAGCTATTGGTCAACCACTCTAGAGATTGAAGAGTCACTGCAGCGGATGCAACAGATCAACCTGAACAACCTACCACTCACAGGTATGAGCTGGGCAGATGGCGCACTTCATGTACGCCTCTCAGCCAGCCGTGAAGAGTTGATGGCGTGCCATCAAAAAATGGAATCCCTGAACCTCTCCGATCAGACCTCATCCTCTACAGAACACACCTTTTGGGCGCAGCTCCACCACCAGCAACACCCTCTGTTTAAGCGGACAGACCCACTCTGGAGAGTCTCATTACCACCCGCATCACCTCTGCTTGATGATCTGGAACATAGCAAGGGGACAGCAACGATTCTCGACTGGGGTGGCGCACAACGCTGGCTCTCTACAACTGCTCGTGCGGAGCAACTTCGTAGCCAAGCAGAGTCTGCTGGCGGTCACGCAATGCTCTATCGTAACCCTCTAGCCGGTGTTGAGCGTTTTCATCCACTGTCAACACCACTCCAGCTTATCCACCAGCAACTTCGGCGGTTGATGGACCCCTGCTCTATCCTTAATCCAGGACTCTTCTCTGAGCCGCTATACCAAGATGAAGCGTAAACCTCTTCCCCCTTAACCATGCAACTCAATCTACAGAAAAGCCAACTACTACCGATTCTCGCACCTCATGAGATCAATCGTGCCGAGGAGATTTTACGTAACTGTGTACACTGCGGCTTCTGTCTCGCCACCTGCCCCACCTACCAACTATTGGGCAGCGAGCTGGATTCACCTCGGGGGCGAATCTATCAGATCAAACAGCTGATGGAGGGAAAGTCTCCGACACGAATTACTCAACAACATCTTGACCGCTGTCTCACTTGTAGAAACTGTGAAACGACTTGTCCATCCGGGATCCGCTTTAGTGAACTCCTCGATATTGGACGCCGTCTTACTGAACACCATGTAAAACGTCCCTGGCTACAGCGAATGACCATCCAGGTGATGCGGAGTATTCTCCCCTATCGTAAACGGATCACGCCGCTGATCCGTCTCGGCCACCATTTAAGAATTCCGCTTGCCCGCTATCAACCGGCTAAAGAGAACTTTCCGGCACCAGAAGCTGTAGCGATAACACCCACGGAGACAATCATTCTCTTCAGAGGCTGCGTCCAGGAGGGGTTGGCACCTGCAACCAACCAGTCTCTGATGGCACTCCTGCACCAGCTCGGCATGCAGGTTCTTCAACCTGCTGAGGAGGGGTGCTGTGGTGCGCTCTCTCACCATCTTTCTGCCCCGCAGGAGGCTGAGCAGTTTATGCACAACAATATTGAACAGTGGTTACCGCTGGTTCAAGAGCGCGCTGCAAAGGTCGTGATCTCTGCCAGTGGTTGCGGGGTGATGATCAAAGAGTACGGCAAACTGCTGTCCAGCGATGCTGCGATAAAAGTGAGTGAAGCAGCCGTTGACCCTGCAGAGCTGTTACTCCCCTACCTCAACCGACTTCAGGCTAAACCGGGCATTGAAAAAAGAGTTGTCTTCCACCCTCCCTGCACCCAACAACATGGATTGAAAACAGACTTGATTGTTGAGCAAATTCTCAAAAGTATCGGTTTCGAACTACTGCCCATTAAGGATAGGCATCTCTGCTGTGGTGCTGCCGGGAGTTACGCGATTCTGCAAAAAGAGATCTCTTACCAACTGCGTGACAAAAAGATTCACTCACTGAAACAGCATCAGCCAGCACTCATTGCAACCTCCAATATCGGTTGTCAGCACCACCTGCAACAGCAGTCAAAAACCCCTGTGGTCCACTGGATTGAATTGTTGTCGATTAAAGAAGGCATCGACCCACCAACAGAGACCCAAGCTTGTTCAGAGGTTCCTTAAACAGCCGCATACAAATCTATCGCTATATGTTGGGTTTGAAACCCCAAAAACGACAGTATCCCCAAACAATCGCCAAAAACAACAGGGGTTGGGCCAACAGTACAATTTGAATATCCATGATCAAACCTTGCTAAGAAGAAAGATCTATATTATAACTATCTAATATTAGAAAAACAATATATAAAACCTTATAAACACTTTATTAATAATGACTTACAAAATATAAGGTACTCTTTCTGCTTATCCAAGACCCGCCATTAACTGATCGACACGCTGGAAACCCCGAGGCAACTTCTGACCTCTACGCCCCCGTTCTCCCTGATAATGCTCTAAATCTGCCGGTTTAATCTTCAACAGACGCTTGCCAGAGATGACCGTCAACCCTTGATCAGCCCGCAAAATTGTAGCTCCAGCCATAAACTCTTCACGACTCTCAACCCGTTTGCTCGGCACACTGATCATCTTGTTACCTTTGCCCTTTACCAACTCTGGCAGATCTGCCATCGGGAAGAGCAGCAATCGCCCCTCATTGCTGGCTGCTGCAACCCAGACCCCCTCATCCACAATCGGCAACAGAGGTTTCACCGCCGCCCCTTTGGGAACACTGAGAAAGGCCTTGCCCGCTTTCTTGTTCGAGGCGAGATCAGCCACCGTGGCAATAAAGCCGTAGCCTGCATCCGAGGCTACCAAAATCTTTTGAGTCACCTCCCCGCCCATCACGTCGACAAAACGGGCACCTACGGGTAGAGAGAGACGTCCGGTCAAAGGCTCTCCTTGTCCTCGTGCAGAGGGGAGCGTACTTGCCTGCACGGTATAACTACGCCCTGTAGAGTCGAGAAAATAGATTGGCTGGTTGCTGCGACCATGTGCCGAGGCAAGATACCCATCCCCACTCTTGTAGCTCAGCCCTGTCACATCAATCTCATGCCCCTTGGCTGCACGTACCCAGCCTTTTTCCGAAAGGATCACTGTGATTAATTCAGAAGGGATCAGAGAGGCAGGATCAATCGCCTGAGCCGCTTCACGTGACACTATCGGAGAGCGGCGATCATCTCCATATTTTTCTGCATCTGCCATAATCTCTTTACGGATCAGGGTACGCAGACGTCGCGTGGAACCCAATAATGCTTCCAGCTTGTTACGCTCCGCCTCCAGCTCCTCTTGCTCTCCCCGAATCTTCATCTCTTCCAGCTTGGCCAGATGACGCAATTTGAGGTCAAGTATCGCTTCTGCCTGAGTATCCGATAGATTGAAGCGCCTCATCAACTCCTGTTTGGGCTTATCCTCATAGCGGATAATGGCAATCACCTCATCGATATTGAGGTAGGCAACCAGCAACCCTTCAAGAATATGGAGTCGTTGCAGTACCTTCTCAAGGCGGGTCTCCAGCCTTCTGCGCACCGTCCCCTCACGGAAGGTGAGCCATTCAGTTAACAGTTGACGAACCCCTTTCACACCGGGACGACCATCGATCCCGATCATATTGAGGTTAACCCGATAGGTACGCTCCAGATCGGTTGTTGCAAACAGGTGTAACATCAACTGTTCCAGATCCACTCGATTAGAACGGGGCACCACCACCAGACGGGTTGGATTCTCATGATCCGACTCATCTCGCAAATCATCCACCATCGGCAGCTTCTTGGCACGCATCTGAGTTGCAACCTGCTCCAGAATCTTATTACCAGAGACCTGATGCGGCAGTGCGGTAATCACCACATCTCCCCCCTCTTTCTCCCACAGTGCACGCATTCGGATAGACCCATGACCGCTACGGTAGATCTCCTGAATCTCTTCACGCGGGGTAATAATCTCCGCATCCGTTGGATAGTCCGGACCCTGCACATGCTCCAGCAGCTCTTCTGTTGTTGCCTTGCGATCCTCCAACAGACGAATGGCCGCAGCAGCAACCTCTCGCAGATTATGTGGTGGAATATCGGTTGCCATACCGACAGCAATACCAGATCCTCCATTCAACAGAATATTGGGGAGTCGTGCAGGCAGTAGTTGCGGCTCTTTCAGGGTACCATCGAAGTTGGGCTGCCACTCTACTGTGCCCATTCCCAGTTCGCTCAGCAGCAGCTCGGAATAACGTGTAAGGCGCGACTCGGTATAACGCATCGCAGCAAAGGATTTGGGATCATCCGGCGACCCCCAGTTGCCCTGCCCATCAATCAACGGATAGCGATAGGAGAAGTTCTGAGCCATCAGCACCATCGCCTCATAGGCCGCTGAGTCTCCGTGAGGATGGAATTTCCCCAGCACATCACCTACGGTACGGGCTGATTTCTTATATTTTGCTGTCGCGGAAAGACCCAACTCGGACATCGCATAGACAATACGGCGCTGCACCGGTTTCAGCCCATCACCGACATGGGGCAACGCACGATCGAGAATGACATACATCGAGTAGTCCAGGTAGGCCTTCTCGGTAAATACACTCAGAGGAAGTTGCTCGACCCCTTCGACATTGATTTCAGTTGATTCACTCATCTTTTCTATTTCATCATCACCAGGAAGCGGTGAATGGTAATGATTTTATTCACACAAGTCAGATAAATCTGCATAGAAAAATCATCTGGCGTACTGCAGCGAATGGATGAACAAGGTAATCATCGATTACCTTCCAGTCATCATGTTAAGTTACAGATTTTCTAAACGATACCATCCGCTGGTTCCAAACCCGACCCTTATTATTCCGCTTTAACTCACGCTGCTGAACGGTATGAAAGGTTGATACATCAATCATCTACTGATCTGAAACCAGTGGATTGGTGTGCCTAAAAAAGGTGAAAACAGCAGAAACTGGAGAGAACTGGAGCAAAACCTGATAGAAACAGGGGGGTTTTCAGAAACTACGAAAAAATGGCTGGGATGGGTAACTGTATCAGAGGTTACTTAGTGACTTTCCGAGAAAGCCGCTCGTCCACCTCTTTAAAAATGAGCACTCTCCAACTCATCAATGAGTGCCTGAGAAAATGCCGGTATCTCTGCTGTCTGCTCAGTTTCGAATGCCTCACAGAGTTCTTTGGCTCGCTGTGTTAGCTTAGGGAAACCAAACGATGCAGCAGCTCCCTTGAGGGTGTGAGACACCTTCTTTACTCCATCCCAATTCTCTTCATCGAAACTCTGCCTCAACTCATTAAGGTATTTTGAGGCACTCTCTTTGAAGATGGCCATCAACTCATCATCGACCTCTTCATCTAAACCAGTCCTCTTCCGCTTATACCCATATCGTTACCCAATTCTCCCGCCCAGCATAAAGTACTGGACACAAGCAGCCTGATCTGATTCAATGCTCTCCAAATTTCACTGGAGAGCGACATGCCTACACGAAAACTACCCCGCCAAATCTG
>Ga0209774_1000534_pt1 | contig 30185 bp, 25 predicted proteins | sample SaaInlV_150m_DNA_2_FD_184648 | JGI IMG/M metagenome (GOLD analysis project Ga0209774, IMG submission 184648) | Marine microbial communities from expanding oxygen minimum zones in the Saanich Inlet - SI037_S2LV_150m_DNA (SPAdes) (version 2) | ecosystem: Environmental > Aquatic > Marine >... | reverse complement strand
GATGATCTTCAATATAGCGACTCATAATCGGGATGACCATAGCAAAAACTTCGCCTTCTTCTGGAGCCAGCCAGAGAGGGGGTGGCGCTTAACACCAGCCTATGACTTGATGTTTAGCAATGGCATACATGGGGAGCATACGATGACCGTTGCAGGAGAGGGGAGGCAGCCAGCCAAGTCTCATATTATGCAGTTGGCCAAACAGTTCTCAGTAGAAACAGAGGCCAAGCAATACTTGGATCAGGTGGGAGCTGTCGTTCAGAACTGGAAGCAGTATGCAGAGCAGGCAGAGGTTTCTGTGGCAAGCAGGGGGCTGTTTGAGCGCTTTCCAGTTTCGTGAAAAATTCTCGGTGGTGTTCGGTTTATGATTCCTGAAACTGTCTGTAGGTCACTAGTAAAATATGGTTCACCGACAACGTTCTATCGGTACTGTAGCCCAAAATAGGGTGTAGGTAAGTTCGGCAATTTTGGAGTTGATATGGTGGATCGTTTGCGGTTCGATTTCTGCTGGAGTGCTATCAAAAAGATCATCATTGTCCCATATAATAAGGCATTCAGAGTGCTGTTGGCGAAAGGGTTCCTCTCTGTAGTGATTACCGTGAATTGAGATTGGATTGTTTGGGTAGTGAGCAAGTAGGTGTGCACCCAAGAAAGCATCTTGAGTGAATAGTAGTGTATCTGATGGGATTGCAGGAAGTTGTTGCAGGCTCTCCATAATGGGGCGATTGACTCGGCTATAGTGACCCAAGTCAGGGCCGATTGTGAACTGTAACAGGCGGACGATAACAACCAGCAAGGTAACCACTAGAGTGGCTGTACTAATCCATTTCCAGACTGTTTTGGATAGTGGCTCATCCCTCTCCACCATCATCAACCACCAGAGTGGGAAAAGCATCATTAATGGGTGGAACCAGCGAACCTTGAAGTGAGGCATGGTAAGAAAGAGAGAGAGCACTATTACAGAAAGGCAAACAACCAAGTAATAACGAGAGAGCAGTTGTGCGGCAGGCTTCCTGTTTCTATGCAGAGAGAATCTTCGAAAAGAGAGAGGGGCAACTAGCAGAATCCAGGGAGAGACAAAGGCAAGTGCCGCGATAACGAAGTGCCCCAGAGAGTAGAGTCGTTCCACAGCAGCATTTCCAGATTGGATCTGTAGTTTCTGGTCAATTGCAGGGAACACCTCACTGGAGTGCTGAGATAACCAGAGTAGATGAGGCAGTGTGACTGCAAGTAAGGCAACCACCACAAGCAGTGCCTGCGGCTGTAATAATTGTCTGCGATAGGCGGGGATGGTGAGCGCAGCCAGCAGCAGAGGGATCATCAACAGCAGAAAGCTGTACTTTGCCATCAACCCAACTCCGAGCGCTACTCCCAAGTAAAGAAAGTCTCGTGGCTGCTGATGTAACTCAAGCCGTAGCAGTGCATGGAGTGTGGTGGTGATAGCCACCCCGAGCAGAATGGTATGGGTAAAGCCTTGGTGCATATGCCAGCCAAAGGAGGGCAACAGAAGCAGGGAGAGTATGGCTAGATGGCGTGTCTGAAAATGCTGGAAGAGATACCCACTGCTTAACCAAAGTGTCCAAAAGGTAAGGGCGATCAGTAGGTATTTAAGCAGCGTGAGTGCAAATAGACCAGTTCCAAAGATTTGGAACATCCCCCAAGATAACCAACTATAGAGTGGTGGTTGGGGTATCGGGTAGCCTAAAGCAAGATGCTGTGCATGGCGGAGTTGTTCCGCATCATCCAGTTGCAAGGTTTGAGAAAAAGAGAGCCGGATCACTAGGTGAATTGTCAGGTAGATCAAAAACCAGAATAGCGGATGCTGGTATGGTTTAGAATAGTGGCTCATCATAAGAGCGCAGTATACGTTTGCTCCGTGTCCGTTTGAAGGGTTAAAGCAGTGATTGATATAATTTCTGAGTTAGAGAGAGGTTGGTTGGATGTTTTTTTCGAGAAGTGAAAGCTCAGCTACTCTAGGTTCAGTTCTTTCCCTTACCCATTGGGTGAATTTCTTGGTTGTTGCCTACCTAGTTAGCGCACTGGTTCATAAAGGTCACGGCGGGGAGTTGGCTGTTGTCTTGATTTTTACAGCTCTGCTCGTTCCTGTTCTAAAGCTTAATCAGTATGATTACATTAATCTAAATAGAGAAGAGATGGTGCTGGTCGGTGCAGTTCTGCTCTTTGTTGTATGGAGTATCCTCGGCGCTTTTTTACAGCCAGATGGCCTAGAATTTGAAAATGCCCGCAGGCAGTGGAAGGCATTGGATGCTCCATCTCGCTGGTTGTTCTTATTGCCTCTGTTTTTCCTTTTTCGGCAGATTAAGATAGACTGGCGGTGGTTAGCGTGGGGGTTGAGTATCGCCATTTTTGCCGCTGTCGGTGTTGCTGTTCAGCAGGTCTACTTTGAGGGTGCAGGCCGAGCATCTGGCATGACCGGTAACCCGATTATTTTTGGTGAACTGCTGGTTGTTGCAGACCTGCTGACCTGGATGTTGATGGTTTATGCATGGAATACGCAGAGGGTAGGGATTGCAGTCTTGTTGCTCCTGGCAAGTTTAGCGGCGTTTTATGGCGCTATGTTGACGGGTACCCGAGGGGCACTGCTTGCATATGGATTGATGGTGGTGGTTTGGTTGCTCCATGGCTACAGAAACTTGGGGGGAGTGCGAGAGAAACTATTTTCTCGCGTAGCTATAATTCGACTCTTGGGTTTTGTGATGATCTTTTTTGTGGTTTCGCAAACCGCTCAATATAGAGCAATTGAAGCCAAAAGTATCCATGATTTTCAACTGCTGCAATCAGGGCAGCTGGATGGAGTGGGTGGGGGAAGAGGGGAGATGTTCAAGGTTGCTGTCGAAGGTGTACAACGATATCCATTTGGGGTGGGAACAGACAACTATCATGCGATTCTGGATGCCTTGGTTAAGGAGGGGTATTCCGGCTGGAGCCAACAGGAAAAACAGTTTTTACTGAAATTTAATCAGGCGCACAATGAGTGGTTGAACCTATCGATTGAAAATGGAATACAGGGGTTTCTGACCATGATGTTTATTTTTGGATATGCAGGGAAGGTGTTTTTTAATCGTTTAAAAAGTAGAGATGAACTGGTGGGTATCTATGCTGCCTGTGGAATGATGCTGTTGGCAGGGTATATTGTCTTTGGAATGACGCAGGCGGTATTCAGCCACAACACAACGTCTATATTTTTTATCTTGTTGTTCTATCTGTTCTTATCTCAGGTGACGAGGATAAACAGGGCAGACTCAATCAACGAAAGTGACCAATGTTCAACATAATAGAGCGAAAAATAGTTAGAGTACAGGGTGCTCTGTAATGGGTAGAGAGCAGCTTTCACTGGTGGTCATTACGTTAAATGAGGAGCAGAGAATACAGCAATGTATTGAAAGCGTACCTTTTGCTGATGAGGTTGTTGTGGTTGACTCGGGCAGTACAGATCGAACCATTGAAATTGCAGAGCAGGCCGGTGCAAGGGTGATTCACCAGCACTGGTTGGGTTACGGCAGGCAGAAGCAGTATGCGGTGGAGCAGGCGAATAATGATTGGGTGCTCTCACTGGATGCCGATGAATGGTTAAGTGTGGAACTGTCTCAATCAATTCAAAATATACTGCTTGTCCCCAGGCTTTATGCCTATCAATCGCCCCGTTGTAACCGCTTTATGGGGCGTTGGCTTAAACATGGTGAAGGGTATCCTGACCTCTCTCTACGGCTATTTCATCGTGCATATGCCGAATGGAGTAGTGATGTTGTGCATGAAAAAGTGGTCGCAAAAGAGGCAGTGGGTGTCTTGAGTGGCGACTTGTTGCATGAGTCAGAAGAGACGTTGCAACAATACCTCGATAAACAGAATCGCTATACTACGTTGCAGGCAGAACAGCTCCATCAGAAAGGTAAGCAATTTGTGCTACCCAAACTGTTTCTAAGTCCACTGCTACGATTTATCAAATTCTATTTTTTTCGTAGAGGATTCCTCGATGGCGTGCCTGGTTTGATCCACATTCTGATTGGTTGCCACAACAGCTTTATGAAGCAGGCCAAACTGCTTGAGAAAACGCTGTCTGACTGAGAATAAATTGTAATGAGTAATAAGAGACTTGAACTTCAAGGGTTGAGAGCTATTGCTGTCTTAGCCGTAATGATCTTTCATCTGAATGCAGACTGGCTTCCCGGGGGGTATTTGGGGGTCGATGTTTTCTTTGTGTTGAGTGGCTATCTGATGGCTCTAGTCCTTACACGATATGAGCATATTGGGTGGGGTGAAATCAAAGGGTTCTATGCGCGTAGGCTGGCACGAATTGTTCCGGCTGCATTTGTAGTAGCAGCGGTAGCTGCCCCATTTGCACTATACGTACTGCTTCCATTTGATATGCGTGACTTTTCCGCATCTCTAGTGGGGCTTGTCACCGGCATCTTGAATATCATGGTGGCCAATAATATTGGATATTTCTCACCATTAGCAGATTCGCAACCACTGCTCCACTACTGGAGTTTGATGGTAGAACTGCATTTTTACCTGCTGATCCCGTTGGTATTCTGGTTGGCGGCTAGATTCAAGCTACCTTTGACCGGAGTGATTGTATTACTGACCGTTATCAGTCTTGGTTATGCCGATTATCGAGTCGGTCAGTCACCAAATGACGCTTACTATCTGTTGGCCTCCAGAGCTTGGGAGTTTTTAGTTGGTGTGCTGCTGTTTTTGGGAAGAGACAATCTGAGAACCCCTCAACTTGACTGGATTACGCCATGGATTGGGCTGGTTATTGTGACTTGGGGCTTTGTTTTCTTTGATTCGAGTTACCAGCATCCCTCACTGTTTACTACCTTCTTTATTTTTGGTGTGTTGCTATTGATGCGGTTGTCATCTTCACACCCTCTTGTGAGTCTGTTATCAAGCAGGCCACTGGTTTATCTGGGAGACATCAGCTACAGCGTATACCTGTGGCACAATGTGTTGATTGTATTGTTGGTGCAAAAAGTGGGTGAGCTTAACTTACTGCATGCATCTGCTATCTTTGTCTTAACACTTTTGCTGGCGCATATGACCCGCACCTACATAGAGCTGCCTTTTCTTAAAGCTGGCCCCAAAACAAGCTGGAAAAAGGGGAGAGGCCCCCGTTTTTATGCGCCGTTGATTCTGTTTTTCATTGTTTTTGGTGGATATGGATTTGATACTAAAGGCTATTCTGGACTTTGGAAAACACGAGTCTCCGATGCATCCGTTCAAGCCTATGAGCTTTACATGGGCGGTAAAAATTACCGAGAGGTCGATGCCGAGTCAGAATGTTTTTATCGGTTTGGTTCGGTTGAAACAGCAGATCTAGACCGAGTGAGGGGGTGCAGCTCCAAGTATGGACGAGGTGTTCTGGTTTTGGGCGACAGCCACTCAATTGGTGTTTTTAGGGCCTTAAACTGGGCACGTATGGAAGAGAAACTGAACGCGCCTTTTGTGACAAATCTGTCTAAAGGTGGGTGTGGTGTAACAACAGAGAAGAGAGACTGTTTCTTTCATCAGCTTAGAGCAGATTCCAAGTGGATCTCTGAGAACTATAAAACAGTTATCTATGTCCAGCGTGGCACGGGCCTATTAAAATCAGGCGTAGAGCCACACCAAGTACTGGATAATGTAAAAGGTGATGCAGTGCTAGAGTTTTTGTCGCCACTGGCAAAGTCCATAGAGGTGATCTGGCTTGGCCCCCGTATTGAAGCGAACCGATATGTTTCCCGATATGTCTCGGCAGGTTGTGATCACGGCATAGAGCCAGATAAGCTGCATGGAGAAAAATTAAAGCGTTTGAACAGAGAGCTGGCAGTGAAGACTGCATCAAGCAACATGAGCTTTATTGATGCTGAGAATTATGATTTTGGTGCCTATGGTGATTGTGAGAAGCTGTATTGGCGAGATGCGGATCACTGGACAAAACAAGGTGTGAAAGAAATTTCAGCACCGTTGTCTCGGTTGTTGGGGTTTGGTCTGCCGACCTCTCCTGAAAGTATGCACAAGAAACAGTAAGAGCACTGTAACCAGCAGCAACCACAATGAAGACGTCATCCAGCCAATCAAAGATTCCATATAGATTAGATATCCAAGGGCTGAGAGCAATCTCGGTGCTTCTGGTGATTTTCTTCCATGCTGGGATCAGCGGATTCGATGCTGGCTATTTAGGGGTAGACATCTTCTTTGTCATCAGTGGTTACTGGATGACAATGTTAATTCTGCGTGACCTGGATCAGGGTACTTTTCGGTTTAGAGATTTCTACGCACGTCGCATACGCCGCATATTGCCAGCACTATACTTCAGCCTGTTACTGGCGCTAATCGTTGCATGGTTTGTGCTCTGGCCACAGGATTTTCGTGATTTTATGAAGGTGCTGGGTAGTACAGTCCTGCTGTTCTCCAATAATGTACTGTGGATTCTAGGAGATGGATACTTTGCCCCAGAGATGGAGTATCAGCCTCTGCTCCATATGTGGAGCCTCTCGGTTGAAGAGCAGTTCTACCTGTTTTTTCCACTGTTTCTGTTTCTCACCGGGTTCTTATGGAAGAGCCTGCGTTATGGGTTGGCTATATTGGTCTCGATAGCCAGCTTTGGTTGGGCTATCTGGTTTTTCTCTGCCTCTACAGATGGGCCATCTTTTGTGTTCTACCAGTTACCGGGGCGTATCTGGGAGTTCTCAGTGGGTGGGGTAGTAGCTTGGTGGGTCTTGCGTGGAAAACCGACCACACCGTGGTTAGGCTATATTGGGGGGGCAATGATCGCCTCAGTCCTAGTGTTGCATGAACCCGCAGATCAAGGGCCAGGTATAAGTATGCTATTGGTTGTGTCTGGGGCGGCTCTCTTACTTCTGCCCAGCTCGGCTGTTACCGTGAAATGGATGCCAGCAAGAGTGCTTGCATGGCCCGTGTTGGTATGGATCGGGGGGATTAGCTTCTCACTCTATCTGGTTCATCAGCCGATTCTTGCATTTGCTAGGCATTTTGGTCAGATCGAACCGCTGTTTTTATTGATGTTGTCTTTGGGGTTAGGGCTTCCAGTAGCAACACTGATGAAAAAATATGTTGAAGACCCATTCCGTAACTCTAAAGTGATACCGCGTAAGATGTTTGTTGTTGTAATGAGTGTGTCGACACTGCTGCTGGTGGGTACGGCGATATATGCAGCCAAAAATAAAGGGCTGCCGGATCGGTTTGATGCTCTGACTACCAGCATCACCGAGACGGCATGGGGCTCCCCTCTAAGAAAACAGTGTCATGATGTTGACCCTGATGAAGCATGTGTCCATTTCGGTGATATTAGACCAAGCTGGGTGATCTTAGGAGATAGCCATGTTCCTGCACTGGCTTATGCACTGGGTGAGCGACTTGAAAAAGAGAATGCCTCGATCTTGCACCTGTCCGTGAGTGGGTGTGGTTTGGCGGATGAGCGTAGCCGCTGTCGTGCATGGTATTCTAAGGCAATAGAACGAATTATGCGTGATGATACGTTGAAGCATGTAGTGCTCTCTTCACGGTTTGCCTCCCAAATGTATGGTACGCACAAAGACACTTGGCCGGATGTACCCAGAATGAAATCTACTGAAGAAAGAGATAGGATCAAAAAAGAGTATACGAAAGCAATAGAGGCTTTTGTTGCAGCAGGCAAGCGGGTGATTTGGGTTCAGCAGGCACCAGAGGTGGGATTAAATCTTTCCGCTGTGATGAGGCAAGCGGTATCTCAAGATGGGGTTGCTGTGTCCGTTTCGCGAGCTTGGTGGGAAGATCGCACAGAAGGGTTTGAAGAGTATTTTGATACCCTGAGAAAACGAGTGCTTTTCATTAATCCGGCGGATATTTTTTGCGGTCAAGAAGAGTGTTATGCGGTGAAAGATGGAAACACCTATTATCGTGACAGAGACCACCTGTCATTGTTCGCCGCACGTCAAATTGTAGATGAAATCAAACAGCAAAGGCAGTAATGCAGTTGAATGACCCAGGAGGCTGTATAGTGTAATATATGGAATTATTTTTTTTAAAACTATATGTGTGGGGAATTAAATGAAGATTAAAGTTGTTCCAGTTTTTAGTCGTAGAGAGCAGAGAACAGAATGGGTATATAAAAATTATAAGGAGATATTTCTAAATAGTAAAGTATTAGATGTAGGATGTTATGAGGCTCCATTAAGAAATATTGTAGGAAAAGAAAGTTATACTGGTGTTGATTTTGTTGGTGATCCAGATGTTAAAATAAATTTAGAGGATATATCAGTTCTTCCATTTGCAGATGGGGATTTTGAAACAGTTATTTGTGTGGAAGTTCTTGAGCATCTTGATAATATACATAATCTTGCAAAGGACCTTTTTAGGTTATCAAGAAAAAATGTGCTGATATCGCTTCCAAATGCTTGGAGAGATGCAAGGGTGAAAGTTGAAAGAGGTCGTGGAGAAATTGCGCACTATGGGCTTCCTCTTGTAAGGCCTTATGATCGGCATAAATGGTTCTTTAATGCTGAGGATGCAGCGTCATTTTTGGGAGACATTGCGCCAGATGGATGGTCTTGTGAGCTGATAACAACGGAGCCAGAAAGAAGTAAGGTTGTAATGAAGTTGAGAAGATTTAGGTATTCAGAGTGGTCATATATAAATAGATACTGTCAGACTGTATGGGCTAAATATGAGTTTTCCTTAAATGAATGATAGGATGGTTTATTTGTTATAGTTCGTGCTAGGTGAGTTAGAGTCTGGCTACTATTGAATATGTTATATTATTTTTCTAAATAATCCCCGTTGTCTTGGTGGCTTTTTGACACGCTGAGAAACCGAGTGGTTTCCATTTGATCCGGCAGATATTTTTTGCGGTGAAGAAGAGTGTTATGCGGTGAAGGGTGGAATTACTCAGTATCGTGACAGGGACCACATGTCACTATCAACAGCACGAGAGGTTGTTGCTGAAATTGGTCAGAGAGGGGGGGTAGGTTAAATCAAGCAAGTTTGTTGTTGTATCTATGATGTTGAGCGAGACTTTATAAGTAAGTATATGTGTTCAAGATAGAATCGATTGGCACCTCTCCGTAGGTTTCTCTCTTGCCGAATAAACTTATTGGCGGCTTTCTCTGCCGTGTGTTGAAACGTGGTTTTAGAAGAATTGCTGATTGTTGTGGGTGAGCTTTTTTTCGGGTTGGTTAAATGGCTGCGTTTAGGAATAGGGAATAAACCTAGGTTTCTTAATCCATTTTTAAGCCCAAAGCTTTTTGAAGAAGCTATTTCAAGTCCTGTATGGTTAGTGAGTTTTTGAAAGCCATTATTGGATATATAGAAGATATGCCCTGGAGTTGTAAGTGCAGCTTGTCTATCTTTATTAAATTGGCGTATTTTTGGCTTTATCTCATTTGTTCCATTTGGAATTCGAACATAGATAAATCCATCGGGGGTGAGAAGATCTGTGGCTCTTTCCAGAAAACGTTTTGGGGCTGGTACATGTTCAATGACATCTCGTAGATGTATGCAATCAAAGGATTTGCCATCAAGTTGGGGTGAAAAAATATCCCCATAAATGAGTTCTAACCCTGTCCTTTGTGAGGCATCATTTATGGCATTCTCGTTGATGTCTAAGCCAGTGGTTTTCCATTCAGACTGTTTTTCAATACCCAAAAGAAAATCGGCAGCACCGCAGCCGATATCTAGCAATGTCCCATGTTGTTTATGAGGATGAAGGTAGACCTCTGCAAAACCTTGACCTCTGCCGAATTGCTTCGGATTATTTCCACGGTAAAAATTGTAACCATCGGAGTAATGTGCTTCTAAAGCTGTGTCAGTTGGTATTGGATCAAAGTAGTATGAATGACATTCTTGACACTGGGAGATTGGGTAAGATGTATCCTTGTTTTGAAGGCGCATTAGCAGGTCGATTTTTTCAATTTTTCCTCCCGTACATATTGGGCATTTCATAATGGCTCTCTACTAAATTGGAGTGATAAATATGGATGACATAAGGCCAATGTCATTTGCTGTGTTCGTGGCGCCATTTTCTGAGTTTTTTAAATGGCATGCTGAGAATGAATTTTCTGAAAAATTGGAGTCTACCATATAGGCTAGTTATCCAAGGAGTGCTCTTTGGTATGTACCATGAATTGAATCCAGTGCGGCGGACCCTCTTAAAGCCTTGTGATGTGAGGTAGTGGTGAATGGAAAAGTCTCGCCCCCAGTCCTCAATCAGTATCAAGTCACATGTGATTTCACTGAAATTAATGCCGCGAAGAACATCAACTTCTGTTCCCTCTGTATCAATGGATAGGAAATTAAGATGCTTCCACCCTCTTTCCTTAACGAGTTCCCCTAATGTTTTGACCGTAACATTGATAGCTCCTGTTATGACATGGTCATCCATGATCTGTTGAGCATCAAGAGTGGATTGTCTATCGGCTACTGTGAATGTCATTTCTCCTGCGGTAGCTTTCTCTGGAGAAGTTAGGGCGCACTCCTCAACATCAATATTCGAGTCACGGAATTTTTGAGCATGATCAGGCAGAGGCTCAACTACAAACCCTTTCCAAAGTGTGTCCCAAAAAATTTTGCTTACTGCGCTATCAGGATGATTTCCCCCAATATCTACAAATATACCTTGGTTGGTATTAGAAAAGAAATCGATAAGAAACCTCTCTTCATATGAGCTTTTGTAAATAGAAGGTTTTATTAGTAAATTTGCCAGCATGAGGGTTGTGTCTGTTTTTTTGATATAGAGAATTTTATTATGTGTATTGATTCGAATATTGAAAATATTGTTCTAGTACTTTAAAGCTTAACCAGTCTTCTATGTATGGGTCCTTGAATTGCTCTGTCCACTGATTGGCATTATGGATTATTTCTTCAGCCTTCTCAGGGTGATCAATATAATGCTCGATTTTTTCTTTTATGTCAGAATAGTCATCCTTAAGTTTCACGTAATGGATGTCAGGAGCTAGATTTCCTTCCATAAACCAAGTTTCATATTTTGGTTTTTTCATAAATAACAATGAGTTAGATGATAGTATCCATTTTGTGCTAGTGGCGACATCATTTCCTTCAATTGAGAGTATAAATTTGTTTTGAAGCTGTTCTGAAATACTCATGAATGGTTTTTGCCACTGAGGATTGAGGTTTCCATTTTTGTTATGTTGAGCAATATCAATTAGGGGGGACTTATCAAAGAATTGTTTTAGGAAGTCAATCCGATGTTGCTTGTAAGCAGCTCCTCTCCAGACCAATTTATTTTTCTTTTTTTGAAATGGGATTGTGTCATCAATGAATTTAAAATGACGTATTTTGACAAACTTATATAGTACTGATTGTTGGTTGGGGTTATCAGCCGTTGCAATTGGCCTACTTTTAACTAGAGTTGGTATTTCAGGTACGTGAGTGACATCCCGAAATAGGTAGCTAATAGATGCATCTTGAGGGAAGTAACGGGCATATTCCATTAAATCAAACCAATACATGCTGCCAGCCCCTTTGATGGGGATATCCTTTATAGGTATTCCATGATCCCCAAGTGAAAAGGGTTTTGTGTTTTGGTTATAGTAGTTGAGTCGGTCCAGTAGAGTGTCTTCATCAAAGTGATGCATGTGCTCTTCAAGCTTTTTGTAATCTATTTTGAGGAGGGATTTCGGGTAAATGATACGTCCCAACCCTTTCATATAATAATAGAAACGGTTGTTGCGTGTTTGCAATAGGCGTTCAATATTCATGGCTCGGTGTGCAAATTATAAAGCGTTCTGTTAACTTGTGGAGAGTGTCTGACTATTGAATTGCAGTTTGTAATAATTGGCATAAAACCCTTCCTTATCTAGTAGCTCTTGATGAGTTCCATACTCAGTAATCGCACCATTATTCATGACTACGATCTGGTTGGCATGCTCAATAGTAGAGAGACGGTGCGCAATTACGATACTGGTGCGATTGTGCATCAATTCTTCCAGTGCCTCTTGGATATGGCGCTCAGACTCTGTATCCAGTGCTGAGGTGGCTTCATCTAAGATTAGAATAGGTGCATTTTTGTAGAAGGCACGTGCGATTGCGATACGCTGTCGCTGTCCACCAGAGAGCGTAATTCCATTCTGCCCAACCTGTGTGTGGATGCCATCGGATAGGGGGGTTACAAATTCAAGGGCATGTGCAGCCTTGAGAGCACTTGTGGCTTTTTCTTCATCAGGGGTGGGGTCGGTGTAGGCTACATTGTTCAGTATGGTGTCATTAAATAGCCGTACATCTTGTGAAACCATGGCTATGTTTGCTCGTAGGCTTTGAAGCGAGATGTTATGTATTGAGGTGCCGCCTATCTGAATGTCTCCTTGTTCAAGGGAGTAAAGCCCAGCAAGCAGGTTGGTGATCGTGGTTTTTCCACTGCCTGACTTGCCAATCAGCGCATAGGTTTTTCCTTTTGGAATTGTGAGATTGAATCCATCGATTACTTTCTTAGTGTCATCGTATGCGTAGTGGATGCCGGTGAACTCAATGTCGCCATTGATCGAGTCTGTTGAGAGTGTTGCCTCCTGTTGCTGTTCTCTAGTCTCGTCTAAGAGGCCAAAAATAATTTCTGCTGAAGCGAGACCCCTTTGGATAATGGAGGTGACATCTGTTAGGCGTTTGATCGGGGGAAGCAGCAGTAGCAGTGAGGTGAGGAAGGATACAAACTCTCCTGCTGTTACCTGACTGTGGTTCTCTCCCTGTAGAGCGATGGCGATGATCATAGAAACAGAGAGAGAAGAGAGAAGTTGAACCAGTGGAGTTACGGCTGATTGGGCAACGGTAGTACGCATTGCAAGACCACGGTGTTTCTCATTGGCATGCTGGAAACGGTTTTTTTCAAAATCTTCAGCGGTAAAGATTTTGACCACCCGATTATTACTGACAGCCTCTTCAATCATGTGTGTAATATCGGCCAGCGCATGCTGGCTAGAGCGGCTTACCTTTCTCAGTCGTTTATTGAAGTAACGAACGGTTAGGATGATCAGGGGGAAAAGTATGAGTGTAATACTTGTGAGCTGCCAGTTGAGCCAGAGTAACCAAGCCATCAGTGCAAGAATGGTGAGTGTGTCCCGAATTAGTACGGTGAGTGCCATGGTGGCTGAGACAGTGACCTGTTGTGGGTTGGTTGCAATATGAGAAGCTAAGCGACCACTGGAGTGTTGGTCATAAAAGCGGGTCGGCAGAAAAAGAGTATGCTCGAACATGGCCTGACGAAGGTCAGTAACTACGCGGTTAGCCACCCAGGATGAGGCGTATTTTGAGGTGAAACCGAGTGCTCCCCGGAGTAGAAAGAGGACAACCAGCGCAATAGGAATCCACTGGATAAACTCTTCGTTGTGGTTGGTGAACCCTTCGTCCAGAAGAGGCTTCAGTAGTGCTGGTAGAACCGGCTCGGTAATGGCGAGCAGCGCAAGCAGCACAACGGATGTGGTCAGTACCTTCCAGTAGGGGCGAACATAGGTGAGTAGGCGGAAGTAGAGCGCCCGACTGCTGAGTTCAGAGTGTTTCATGCTTACGTTTCAGTGTGTCTTGATAGAGCTGGAGTAGTGTGTCGGCCATTGTACTGCCTTTATAGGGGGCCATATCGTTTGTTTGTATGGGATCTCTTTTTTGCAGTGTTTTGATCGCCTTTATCCATGCCGTTGTATCCAGAGGATCGGGTGCAGAAATGCCTATCGCCTCGGTAAGGTCTGCGGCTCCGGTAGTGTTGCTGGCGAGCACAGGAAGGCCGCTGGCGGCCGCCTCAAGTGTGCTGTTGGGTAGTGGATCATATAGGGATGGAAATACGAATAGATCTGCAGCACCAATGAATGGACGAACATCCTGTTGTGGTCCCAGAAAATGGATTTTTGATTCCAATTTCATCTTCTTGCTCAGGGTGTTGAACTTTTCCTGATGCTTGTCTTTGCCAATAATGATGAGCTGGTGTTCATCAGGGAGTTGACTGAAAATCTCTAACAGTTTTTTGACCCCCTTTCTTTCATAGCCAGAGCCGATAAAGAGAGAAACATAGGTATCCTCTGGAATGTTGTGTTGTTCACGAATAGAGGTGCGATACTGCGTTCTTAAATTAGGATGAAATTTTTCTTGATCGACAGCATTAGGGACGACAACAATTTGTGCTTGGTGTGAGGGGAAATAGTGAGTAATTTCCTGCTTGATAGTCTCTGAGTTGGCGATGATGGTCAGTAGTTTTTTGTTCTCAAAGACGCGCCTCTCCTGTCTCAGAATGTACCGATGGTAAGGGGAGATAGATATCCAAATCTTCCCCCACCAGGATTGAGCGCGCTGGCGTTGGTGTAGCCATCCTCGATGAACGCCATCCCCTGCACGATAGATATCCGCACAAGGGGCACGTTCGTGGGATTGTACGATATCAAAATCGTGTTGTTTCAGGGTGGCGCAAGCAGCCCGATAAAATGACCAATCCCGCCAGAGGCGTCCCAGATAAAACGGGTTGCATTCAATGATATTGAGTGCCTGATTTGCAGGCTCTTTCCATTGGCGTGTGATGAGCGTCACCTCTGTTTCGGTATGCTCATTAAGGGCTTTAAGTAGAGTGTCTACAAAGCGCTCTGCCCCCCCATGTGGAGTGTATTTCTGGCGGATGACGGCAATACGTAGTTTTTTCTTGTTGGTTGAATTCATTGTCTGATCTGCTACCCGTAATAATTCGGCTGGTTGGGCGGCTGACTTTTAAAGCGCCGATGGATCCAGAGATACTGTTCGGGGTTACTTCGAACCGCTGTTTCGATGAGTTGGTTCAACTGGTCGGTCTCTTCCTGAATATGGCTACCATCAACGGTTAGTGGTGGAAGCAGATTGAGTCTGTAAATGCAGCCATTGTTATCCCTATGAGCAAAGAAGGGGATGATGGTGGTTCCAGTCATCTTAGCAAGGCGTGAGGTGGCGGTATTGGTTGCTGCCGGTATTCCGAAAAAGTTAGAGAAAATACTGCCCTTATGGTCGAAGTTTTGATCCATCGCATACCAGACAATGCCGTTCCCTTTTAATTTTTTGACCATCTCTCGGATGTTGTTTTTGGGGATTGTAGAGGCCAGTATGCGTTCTCTTCCTTGTTGGATGGTCTGGTTGATGACAGGGTTCTTGTTGGGGCGGTAGACGGCGTGTACGGGGCGTTTGGTGGCAAGCATGATTCCAGAGAGATCCAGCGTGGTGAAATGAGCGCTGAAGAGTAATACCCCGTTTCCTCTCTCCAGAGCATGGTCAAGGTGTTCCAGACCTGATATTTTTATAAAGGACTCTAGTTTACTTCTGCTGCCCCACCAGCCTAGCGCTGTTTCAAATAGAGACATCCCCAAGGATTCAAAATGTTTTGTGAGCAGTTGCGCAATTTGCTGTTGAGAATAACTGGGGAAAGCCAGTTTTAGATTGATCTCGGCAATCGCTTTCCTCTTTTTAAAAAGTCGTTGCCCTAACCTTCCGGCTCCTCTTCCGATTGCCAGCTGTAGTGGGAAGGGGAGTAAAGTGAGTAGGCGCAGTACCAGTAGTAGAAACCAGATGATCCAGTATCTGGGGTGGTAGCTTCTGTTCATTGTAGTCTAAGTGGTAACTCTATCAGACGGTTACGTGGTTTTTTTGCTTCACGCCACTCTCTCTTTTGTAGATGCTGTTCCCGTGCTTGCTGAAGATTTCTCTAGCAGTATTGCGGATGGTGGTACGAGTCTGGTCACTGATGCGCATTGCTTTATTGTAACAAAATCACTTTAGATGGTGTCAGAGAGTCGGTGCAATAGCAGGCCGTGATTTGTGCTCTAAATCTGGTAAAGTTTGCAATCGATGAATCGATTTATATACTCACTGTTGCTCTATTTGCTATTGCCATTGATCCCGCTGCGCCTGTTGTGGCGCAGCTTGCGTACTCTCGAGTATCGACGCCGCTGGCAGGAACGTTTTGCCTTTTATCAGGGGGAGTCACCAGAAGTAAAAATTTGGCTTCACACGGTTTCGGTAGGAGAGTTTGTTGCGGTCATCCCGCTGATTCAGGCGTTGATTGAAGAGATGCCCGCAGAGGAAATATTGGTGACCACAATGACCCCTACCGGATCGGCAAGGGTTCAGGAGACTTTTGGGGGGCAGATTCAGCACTGCTATCTCCCCTATGATTTTCTGAGTGCAGTAACCCGTTTTTTTCACTATTACCGCCCTTCACTGGCCGTAGTGATGGAGACAGAACTTTGGCCCAACCTGTTCCATGCCTGTGGACAACAAAAGATCCCGCTGTTATTGGCGAATGTGCGTCTCTCCCAGCGATCGATGGAGGGGTATCAGCGTTGGGCTGGGGGATTGGTCAATGAGGCGCTGCAACAGGTCGATTGGGCTGCAGTGCAGAGTGAGGCCGATGGAAAACGGTTGGTCTCCTTGGGGATAGACAGGAGCCGTGTCGAGGTGACGGGTAGTATCAAGTTTGATCTTACCCTGCCAGAGAAGCTGGGACAGCAGGGAGATGAATTACGCAGCCTTTTGGGGGCAGATCGCCCTGTGTGGATTGCGGCTAGTACGCGTGAGGGGGAGGAGCGGCAAGTTATGCAAGCACACCAACAGATGCTCAAAAAGATTCCGAATGCACTGTTGATTTTAGTGCCGCGTCACCCAGAACGCTTCAGTAGTGTAGCCAAAGAGGGGCGTAACGCTGGACTGGTACTGATACGCAGAAGTGAAGGTGAAGTTTGCAGTGAGGCGACTCAAATCTATCTGGGGGATACTATGGGTGAAATGCTGCTGTTCTATTCAGCCGCTGATGTCGCTTATGTGGGTGGCAGCCTAGTACCGACAGGCTCACACAATATGCTGGAGCCTGCTGCTTTGGGCAAACCAGTACTATTCGGCCCACACCGCTTCAACTTTGCCGAAATCAGCCAACTGTTGATTGATCAGGGGGCGGCACAAGAGGTTACCAGTGCAAGTGAGCTGGCAGATCAACTTATTCAGCTGCTACAGCAACCTGAGAGACGACAGCAGATGGGTGCGCAGGGGGTACGGGTTGTAGAGCAAAACCGTGGCGCACTACAGCGGCTGCTGACGGGGGTTCATCACCAGTTTAAGGAGGCTCAGAAGGTAAACTGAGAGCTGCTAGAGGCTATCAGGCTATCCACCTCAGTCTCAAACAGTGACTCAGTGACCCAGCTCTCCTCATCCATGCGACTCATCAGGGTGGCGCTCTTTACCCCATCCTGTTCAACAATGGCAAGCAGTCGACCGCCATTTTTCACCAAATTTTGGATAGCATCAGGAATTTCCCTGACTGCACCACCCATCACTACCACATCATACTGGCTACCGGGGTTCCACTGTGGAGAGAGTGCATCACCGCTCTCCAGAATATAGTTACCGATCTTCTCAGCAATCAGCCGATCTTTTGCCTGCTCGGTCAGGCTCTCGTGGGTATCAATGCTACGTACCGAGGCCCCCAGCTTACAAAGTAGTGCAGTCACATAACCACTACCGGTGCCAATTTCCAGCACAGTCTCACTCTTCTGTAGCTCCAGTGTCTGTAGTACCCGTGCCTCTAGGCGCGGCTCCATCATCTTCTGCCCCTCTCCAATCGGTAGCGCAACATCCGTATAGGCCAATGTCTGTTGCGACTCCGCGACAAAGCGGTGGCGTGGTGTGCTCTCAATGGCATCCAGTACCCGTGAGTCCATCACATCCCAGGGACGGATTTGTTGCTCAACCATATTCAAACGCGCTTGATCCAGATTCATCTTTACCTCTCCAAAGTGCTGCTCATATTGGGCGCTATGATATAGTGCGCGGATTCGAACTGCTAGGGGTGTCTGTTTCGACAGGCTGAGAGCAAACCCTTGGGAAATACCTGATCCGGATCATGCCGGCGTAGGAAATGCAGCGCTGAAAAATAAAGGAATTTAAGTAGATGAATGCCAGACCCGAAGATGTACATGCACGTATCCACCAGGCCGGTGATGTTGCGGTAGAGCCGTTTCCACAATCACAAAAAATCTATGTAGAGGGGAGCCGTTCCGATATCCGCGTACCGATGCGTGAGATTACCCTCACTACCGATGAGAAAATTCACGTCTATGATACCTCTGGCCCCTTCTCTGATCCTGCGATCAAGGTTGATCTGCGACAGGGGTTAGACCCGATTCGTAGCTGCTGGATTGAGGATCGCGGTGACACAGAGCAGTTAGATAGCCTTTCCTCAGAGTATGGTCAGCAGCGGGCAGAAGATCCTGAACTGGCCTCGCTCCGCTTTCATCAAGAGAGAAAGCCACGGCGTGCAGTTGCGGGTAAAAACGTCAGCCAGATGCACTACGCCCGCAAAGGGATTGTCACCCCAGAGATGGAGTATGTGGCGATCCGTGAAAACCAAAAGCTGGAGGCAGTACAGGACGCAGGACTGCTGAAGCAGCACACCGGCGAATCCTTTGGTGCTGCAATCCCCAAAATAATCACCCCTGAATTTGTGCGCGATGAAGTGGCGCGTGGACGGGCGATTATCCCCGCCAACATCAATCATCCCGAAGTGGAGCCGATGATTATCGGCCGTAACTTCCTCACCAAAATTAACGCCAACATCGGCAACTCTGCGCTCGGCTCCTCCATTGAAGAGGAGGTGGAGAAGATGGCGTGGTCGATCCGCTGGGGGGGCGACACGGTGATGGACCTCTCCACAGGTAAGAATATTCATGAGACCCGCGAGTGGATTGTACGCAACTCCCCCGTACCCATTGGTACGGTGCCGATCTATCAGGCATTGGAGAAGGTGGACGGTATTGCTGAGGATCTTAACTGGGAGGTGATGCGCGATACCCTGATTGAACAGGCGGAGCAGGGGGTGGACTACTTCACTATCCATGCGGGGCTGTTGTTGCGTCATGTGCCGATGACAGCAGAACGTGTCACCGGAATTGTCTCTCGTGGTGGTTCTATCATGGCCAAGTGGTGTCTGGCTCACCATACAGAGAGCTTCCTCTATACTCACTTTGAAGAGATTTGCGAGATCATGAAGGCCTACGATGTCTCTTTCTCGTTGGGGGATGGCTTGCGCCCTGGGTCACTGGCCGATGCTAATGATGCCGCACAGTTTGGTGAGCTGGAGGTGCTGGGGGAGTTGACCAAGGTGGCCTGGGAGCATGATGTGCAGACCATCATTGAAGGGCCCGGTCACGTACCGATGCATATGATCAAAGAGAATATGGACAAGCAGATTGAGGTGTGTGGTGAAGCGCCGTTCTATACCCTCGGCCCACTGGTGACCGATATCTCTCCCGGCTATGACCACCTAAGCTCTGCGATTGGTGCGGCAATGATCGGTTGGTATGGCACTGCGATGCTCTGCTATGTGACCCCCAAAGAGCATTTGGGGCTGCCAGATAAAGAGGATGTGCGTGAAGGGATTGTCGCCTACAAGATAGCTGCCCATGCCGCAGATATCGCCAAGGGGCACCCTGGATCACAGGTGCGAGACAACGCCATGAGCAAGGCCCGTTTCGAGTTCCGCTGGTATGACCAGTTTGCACTGGCACTAGATCCAGAGCGTGCGATTGAATTCCACGATGCAACACTACCGAAAGAGTCGGCCAAGGTAGCCCATTTCTGCTCTATGTGTGGCCCAAAATTCTGCTCAATGAAGATCAGTCAAGAGGTGCGGGACTACGCCGATAATCTCAAGGGGATGGAAGAGAAATCGAAAGAGTTTACTGAGGGTGGTGGAGAGATCTATCGTAAGGTATAGGTCAGGCTGCTGATGTACGCTCCAGCCGTTTGAGCTGGAGCATCAGCAGTGTACCCAAAACCATCATCCCTGCAGCTAGATAGAGTCCATCATTATAGTTTCCGCTCTGCTGTGCCAGTAATCCCGTAATGGCTGGGGCAGCAATCTGTGCAACTCCATAGGTAATGGTCATCTTTCCCATCATCTTTGCGGGCCGAGTGGGGTAGTAGCGCCCTGCCATCGTTAGCACCAAGCTCACAATACCAACAAAGGTGCTACCAAACAGCAGTGCACTGATCACCGCGCCAACCCATGTAGGCAACAGAACCGGCAGTAGAATACTGATGATCTGTAGTAGAAAGGCGGCAATCAGTGCGTTGAGTTCACCACTGCGCCGCGCGATCAGATCCCAGATGATACAGGCAGGTGCAGCCCCCAACCCCAGTAGTAGAAAGGTCCAGCTTCCATTGCCACTTAATGCGGGAATTTGATCGATGATGGCGACGATAAAAGTAGCGCTTACCACATAGCCAACCCCTGCACAAAAATAGGCAGCCATAAATAGATAGAGATAGGTTCTGCTGGGTGGGCAGTCAACCAGTGTTGCACCGTTTTGTGTGGTAGTGGAGCTGTCTGGTGGTGGCAGCCAGCGCCAGGCAGGAATCATCAAGATCACTCCAGCAAGGCTAAGCAGTAGCCACTGTTGATCCCATGGGAGTGGATTCATCAACTCAATCGCCAGTGCACTGAAGGCGATACCCAACCCGATACCGCTGAAGTGAATCCCCAGCTCACTGCGGTGATTATGTCGTAGTAGCCAATTGAGAATCAGGCCAGAACCCAGCAGCAATCCGGCAGCGCTGCTCAGTCCGGCAAAGAAGCGAGAGAGTGACCAGAGCCAGAGGTTATCGGTGAACCCCATTCCTACGGTAGATATCACGGCAACAATCAGTCCGATTCGGTAGAGGCGATCTTTTAGCACCAAGTTGCTGATCAGTGATGCAATGCTCGCCCCAAGCAGGTAGCCAATATAGTTGATTGAGGCGAGCCAGCCCGCCTCTGCGACCCCTAACCCCGCCTGTTGCTGCATCAGTGGTAGCAGTGGGGTATAGGCAAAGCGGGCGATGCCCAGCATTAGAATCAGACTGAGAATACCAGCGCTGAGTACTTGAATGCGTTGATGAGGGTGGGTCATTGGCTGCTGTCTTGATGTGGGTGAAGAGTGATTCTATCAAGGTTCAATGTTGGCTTATGGAGAAGTCACAGAAAGATATTGCTGTAGAATAACGACACAATGTTGTGACCTGACTGTTTCTGGAGTTGTTATCAAGATGTTCCACTATCGGCGTGAAATTGATGGCCTGAGGGCAATCGCTATTCTTCCCGTGATCTTCTTTCACGCGGGGTTTCAGTGGTTTTCTGGTGGGTATGTCGGTGTCGATATCTTCTTTGTGATCAGTGGGTACCTGATCTCCTCTATTATCTTTAAAGAGTGCACAGCTGGAACCTTTACCCTCCAAAATTTCTATGAGCGTCGTGCAAGGCGTATTCTCCCCGCCCTGTTTCTGGTGACGGCATCGTCTATCCCTCTGGCATGGTGTAAGCGACCTTAAAACAGGGTACTTCTCACCGGCCAACTAACCCGTAACACTACTCTCCGCTCGTAACTACTACAGGAGAGACGTGATGGGTAAATCAAGGCAAGCACTACGATGCTACTGGGAGCAGCAGCTGAAGCAATGGAAAAGTTCAGAAAACAGCGGGGTGCGCTACTGTCAGCAGCACAATCTGGACTACGGCCAATTTGGTTATTGGAAAAGGAAGTTATCTGAAGTGGCAGCCGATCAGGGTGAACCTACAGCAGTTTCACGCTCTGGCTTTGTTCGGGTAGTGCAGCACCCTCAGCACAAGCATGCCCCATCTGAGCTGACCATAACACTCCCCAATGGAGTGGTCCTCAGCGGAATCAATACGACACAGCTTGATATCATCGTTCAGTTGTTGGGGCGGGTATGAAACACCGCACCCTTCGCCCTGCACTGGAGACACCTGAGATCTACCTCTATCAAGAGCCCGTGGACTTTCGCAAACAGGTCAACGGACTGGCGGCAATCATCGAGCGTGAACTGCAACATAATCTCTTTGACGGCATCCTCTATCTATTTCGTAACCGTCAGTGCAACAAGATCAAAGGGCTGATGTGGGAGGACAATGGATTCATCCTCTATTACAAGGCGCTGGCTGAAGAGAAATTTCATTGGCCTAAAACAGATGAGGAGGTCATCAGTTTAAGTGGAGAGCAGATCAACTGGCTGCTTGATGGATACAATCTACAAGCTATGCAGGGGCATAAAGAATTACACTATAACACGCTGTTTTGATGGAAAAGTTAAGTCGATTTTGATATAATTCATTCATGCAAAACAGCCTCTTATCAACTTCTCCAAACGAGCTATTGAAAGGAAAAAATAGCACAGAGTTGCTTGCTATTATTGCTCGTCAAGAGGCTGAGCTACTACAACGCCGGGAACAGCTTGAGCAGCAACAAGCAGAGCTAAAAGAGGCAAAAAATCACGCTGAAGAAAAAGACCGCTACATCAAAATCCTCGAAGAGTACCTTCGCTTAGCCACGGTACAACGCTTTGGTGCCAGCAGTGAAAAGCTACCCTTTCAGTCTGACCTGTTTGATGAGGCAGAGCTGGAGGAGGCGCTGGCTGATCTCGCCGACCAGGTGGATGATGAGGACCTGGTTGAACCGAAACCCCACAAGAAACAGCGTAATCGTGGATTCTCTGACTCATTGCTGCGCAAGCGCATTGAGTTGCTACTCAGCGATGAAGAGCGTGATGGTGCCAGTAGAACCTTCTTTACCAAAACCAAGGAAGAGCTCGAATATATCCCTGCACAGCTCAATGTGCTGGAGTACTGGCAGGAGAAGGCTGTATTCAATACAACCGACACACAGGGTGAAGCCAAAGAGCAGATCATTGCTGCAGCACGCCCCATCCACCCACTGGGCAAATGCTTTGCCAGCACCTCCCTGCTGGCCTACATCATCGTGGCCAAATATGCGGATGGCCTCCCACTCTATCGAATGGAGAGCATCCTCAAGCGTTATGGACATGAAGTCAGCCGTAGCAATATGGCAAACTGGATCATCCGTCTATCTCCTTTGTTTCAACCCCTGATCAACCTGCTTAGAGAGATCCAAAATAGCGGCGGCTATCTTAATGGAGATGAGACTCGTATCCAGGTATTGAAAGAGGATGGAAAAACAGCACAGTCCGATAAATGGATGTGGGTTACCTGTGGAGGGCCACCGGATCGGGAGTCCGTGCTGTTTGAATATGACCCCTCTCGGGCTGGTGCTGTACCCAGTCGGCTACTGGAGGATTTTATCGGTATCCTACAGGTCGATGGCTATGCAGGGTATGCCCAAATTTGTCGTGAGAATGGAATCGAGCGCATCGGATGCTGGGATCATGCCAGACGTAAATTTGTGGAGGCGGAAAAGGCGGCCAAAACCCCTAAGGGAAAAAAGCTCAAACCTACCTTGGCCGGTATCGCCTTGAGCAAGATCCGCAAACTCTACCGGATTGAAAAAGAGATCAAGAAGAGGAGTGATGAAGAGCGCTACCAGATACGGCAGGAGCTGAGTGCCCCCATTCTTGATGAACTGAAAGAGTGGATAGATAAAAACCTCACCAGAGTACCCAAGGATTCTCTGACCCGTAAGGCCATGAGTTACACCCTCAACCAATGGGCGACTCTGACGGGGTACTGTGACCATGGCTATCTGGAGATCAGCAATGCCCGTGCGGAGAATGCGATTCGCCCCTTTGCAGTAGGCCGGAGAGCATGGCTTTTCAGTGATACCTCGCAAGGTGCCAGGGCCAGTGCAATCTGCTACTCACTGATTGAGACTGCAAAACTCAACCAGCTGGATCCCTCCGCCTATATTGAATACATCCTTAACCAGATTGGTACTGCTGATACGCTGGAAAAGATTGAAGCACTACTACCATGGAATGTGCCGCTGGGGGAAAGCAGCCAGACTGATACCCGCGAGGGGAAGTAGGTCGTTTTAAGCTCGCTTACGAAGAACCCAATCTAATAAGATACCGTCATATAGGCATCCCTGCTCCAGAGCCTGCTCAATTTTTTGGTACCCCACCTCTGCACTCTCTGCCGTTTCAACAATGAAACCTGCCTCAACCAACCCCTCTTCAACAACATAACGCACGGTGGCTGAATCTTCAATAATCAAGACCCGAAATTGGTAGTTCAGTGGTTGAGACTGCTTTTTACGCAGCTCTTCCACCTGATGATTTACTTGATTTTCTAGCTCCTCATCAAAGTGCCTCAACCTCTTGTCCGCCTGTTTCACTGCAGTAACATCAGCCACCAAAAGCATCAGATGATTTTTCTGCTTACCGATAGCAACCATTTGACAATTTAGGTCAAGACTCTTCCCCGGTATGGAATCAAGATGTGCATCCACTTGTTGTGTTTGTTTGCTGGCAACGACCTCTACCGCACTATCATAGAGCCCACTCTCTTTCCATGAGGAGAGCTCATGATAGTTCTGCGCCAACAGCTGGTCACCACTAACCCCCATGATTTTCCCAATCGCACTGTTTGCTCGGATGCATCGCCCCGTTGAATCATATACTGCAATACCCGTTGGGGCCTCATCAATGATTGTGCTGTTCAGGTGGAGCGCCTCTCTGATCGCCTCTTTTGATTGATAGAGCTCCTCTGTTCGCTCCTTTACCTCCTGCTCCAGACGTGTCTCCATCAGTTTACGTCTGGATATATCTCTGGTCACCCCTCTATAGCCAACCCATTCACCTTGATGAAAAATGGGCAGACCATTACTCACCACAACAACCTCGTATCCCATTTTGTGCTGAAAGGTAAGCTCCAGCTCATGAAGCCTTCCCCTTTTCGCCATGATCGATTTGAGCATCTTAGCGGTTCGCTCTCTCTCTTCTTCTGGCATCAACTCCCAAGTGGTCCTTCCCAGAATTTCAGGCCCAGTATATCCAAGAAAATTATTTACAGGCTCACTGACGAAGGTATATCGCCCTTCATAATCCGTTTCCCAGATCCAGTCAGAGGCGGACTCAGCCAGATCACGAAAACGTTTTTCACTCTCCTCCAGCCGTTGAATCAACTCATCTTTTACTTGGTTTGCCTGAAGCGTACCCGCTTCAGCACCAACCAGCCTCAGCTCACGCTGATAGCCATTGACAAGCAACATAACCAGCTGAATTAACGCGTTCTCATCAATCGGTTTATGCAAAAAGGCAAAGTTAGCTCCCAGCTTTCGCTGCAACTTATCCAGAGAGTAATCAATATGGGCTGATACAAATATAATACGTGTTTGTGGGCTGTGCTTAATAATTTCCTCTGCTGTACGTAGCCCACTCCAACCACCCGGCATATTCATATCAAGCAGGGCAACAGCATAGTTTTTTTCAGCCGCCATACGAGCAGCCCATTCACCTTGCTCTACCGTATCCAGTACGATAGGGGATAGTAATTGGTGCAAGCCGCTTTGAGCTTCTGTCTGTATATCCACTTGATCAGTAGGGCCACCTGCTCGATGTTTTTGCATACTAAAAATATTCCGATAAATCTCCAATATTATTGGGTCATCATCAACTGCAAGCAGGTTCACTGGCTGAGTACTCATAATCTATCTTTTATTTTGCGCAGGTTTAAATTTCTAAAACAGGAGCCTTAAGGCTCAAACAGAAAGTGTAGCAATAGAACCCAGCACCGTATCAAGCTTTCGCTTGAGGGCGTAAAGCATACACCCTGCCTCATCGACCTCTCCAGCTTTTAATTGTTCTATTCGCTCATCCATAAGTAGGCAATGCAGAAGGGGAATCTATTACTCTACCTTATGTACGGCTGCATCCCCAGTGGTGAAGAGTAAGATAGAGCTGATTTACATCAATCGGTTTGGTCAGGTGATCATTCATTCCCGCTTCAAGCGCTTTCTCTCGATCCCCCTGCATGGCATTGGCTGTCATTGCAATAACAGGAAGTGTCTCTGCAGGGTAGGTCATCCGTATCTCTCGCGTTGCCTGATAACCATCCATCTCTGGCATCTGAATATCCATCAACACCAAGTCATAATCACTCTCTTCAACGGCTTTGAGCGCTGCTAATCCATCCTCTACGGTAGTCACTTCAACACCTGCATTCAACAAGATCTGCTGTGCGACCAGCTGATTGGTCTTATTATCTTCCGCCAAGAGTACACGCATACCCTCTAGCGCCCACATTTTTTGCGGCTCTATTTTGGAACATTCTGTCTCTCTCTCCACTTCCCTCCCCTGCTTTAAAGTGATGGTGAAATGAAAGGTAGTCCCCACACCCAATTCACTCTCGACACCAATCTCCCCCCCCATCATCTCCACCAGCTGTTTGGAGATCGCTAACCCCAGACCCGTCCCACCATATTTGCGTGTGGTTGAGGCATCAGCCTGAGAAAATGGTTGGAACAGCAACGCCTGCTGCTCCCTACTCATACCAATTCCGGTATCACGCACACTAAATAAGAACTCCAACGCCTCACCACGCTGCTGTATAAGCTGAGCCTGAACAACAACCTCCCCTTGCTGGGTAAATTTAATCGCATTATTGGTGAGGTTAACCAGAATTTGCTGCAGACGAGTGGGGTCTCCAAGCAGATGGTTGGGTACAGAGACATCAATATCAAACAGCACCTCCACACCCTTCTCTATTGCCTTAAACACGGTGATATTTGAGAGCTTATCCAGCACTCGGCACAACTCAAAATCAACCGCCTCTATCTTTAACTGCCCCGCCTCAATTTTAGAAAAATCGAGAATATCATTGATAATATCGAGTAGTGAGTGGGCCGACCCTTGAATTTTTTCAATATAGTCCTCCAACTCTGGATAGAGCTGACATTTCAATGCTAGGTGGCTCAACCCAATGATGCCATTCATTGGGGTGCGAATTTCATGGCTCATATTGGCTAAGAACTGGCTCTTCGAGCGGTCTGCATTTTCTGCCTGCTGCCTCGCTTGTACCAGAGAGTGGCGATCATAGTGGCGTAAGACCCCCATACTCAACACATCGGCAACTTGCCCTAAAAAGAGAACCTCTTCTTGGTTTTGCTCATAGCCATGAGGAAGATAGAACACAACAACACCCAAGGTTTTTCCATTCTCTAAAATTGGAATATTAAAGTGACCATGCTCTTGTATCCCCTCAAAACGGGTCTCATGACGATGGTCCATACAGTTTGAGAACTGTATTTTCTGCTCTTCTGCTGCACGCCCACACATACAATGCCCAAAGGAGACTTTGCTGCAAGCCTTCAATAGTTGAGGAGAGAACGCTTTACTCGCCGCCAGCACTAAGGTTTGACCCTCTCCCTGCTCTTCCGTAAGAAAGACCCCACCCTTAGGAAGCAGCCCCAACCACGGTAACGAACTCAGCAACATCTCTAATACTTGCTGCAGATAATGGTCCAGCGGCTGATGATCCAATGAGATCCGCAGCAGTTTTTCCAGCACCTCCGACTCTTGTGCTCGACGCTCTACACGCTCCTTAGCACACCGCAGATCAACCAGCGCCTGAGCCTCAAGCTCACGAGCTTGGGCCAGGTTATTAGCCATACTATCTAGTGCCTTGCCAAGCACCCCAATTTCATCGCTACTATTGAGGTTGAGCGGCTGCTGAGAATGACCCTCCCCCATCGCCTTAGCCCATACCACCACTTGAGCCAAGCGGTTTGCGTTCAGCCTTGAGAGCAGGTAGATGATGATTAGAGAGAGTGCACTTAGGAGAATGCTGGTAATGATGGTTTGTGTAAGGTTTTGCTGCTCCAACAACAGGGATTGACTATAGTGGCGCGCCATCGACTGCTCACGCATCTTCAGCTGGCGGTCAGACTCGGCTCTGATCTCTTTGAACAGTGGTGATGTCTCTTGATTGAACAGGGTAAAGGCTTGCTCCTTCTCAAAGTCTGCACTGAGCTGGATCACTCGTGAAGATGAGGCGTAGAGCTTTTGATAGATCTCATTGACCTTCCCGATATTGATATGGGCCATTGACTCATGCTGCTGATAGTCAGTAACAATCTCTTTCAAGTTATCCACCAACTGCCGCTCAACCTTTTTCAGTGCGATACTGTGCAGAGACATCACTTTGGACTCTTCTGTGGCCAAATGCTTAGAGAGGTGGAGGTGCAGCTCAATCAACTGTTTCACTTGCCGCTCGAGCTTGAGTACGACCCCTACATCTTCCGTATAGAGGTTACGCAGTAGTTGCTGAGATGCGCTAATCCCTGAAATGGTATAGCCTGCACTAGCCATCCAGAACAGCATCACCCCTATCAGAGGCAGTAGCAGCTTCCAGAACAGTGACAAATTTTCTACTCTTCTCATGAAACGCATCAATCCACTCCGTTACAGCTATCCATCGTTAAGGGTTGGTAATAAAGCCTCTGTTATCCGCTAAAGTAATCGCCTCTTGGCTCTTCAAGAATTGACTAAACGCCAGAGCATGGTCAGAGAGAGCTGAACCTGCAACAGGGGCCGCATAGTAGCGGATGGGTTGGTGCAGCGATTCTGGTATCACCAAAACCGTTTTTAGCGAAGCGGTTATGCTGGTTGAAAAGAGAATACCAACGGCTCCAACTGGCGCCTCTGCAAGGTTATTCGCCAACATGGTGGTATGTTTACGCGTGGTAATCTTATCCCGCACCGAGCCCCAGACGTTGGATGCTGCAAGCGCCTGCTTGGCATAACGCCCAAACGGTGCGGTACTGGGGTCACCAATCATAATACTCGCTACAGCCTCCCCCTTTAAATCCTCAAGTCCATCGAGCACGACCCCACTGAGCGCAGGCACCGCGACAACCAATCGATTGCTCCATGGAGCACTCACCGCTGAGGAGCGGATAATCCCTCGATCGACCACTTTATCCATCCATGATCGGTTAGCAGAAACATAGTAGTCTGGTTTGATGGCGGCCCCCATCATCCCTTTAGCCAGCCTCCCTGATGACTTGCAGATATACTCCATACTGATATCACGTCCACGAGAGAACTGCTCCCCAAGGGCTCGTACCATGTTACAGGTGGAGTTTGCTGCCGCCAAGATGAAGGTGGGGCGCTCTGTTGCATACCCTTTTGGGGCGCTGAAGAGCACAAGCCCACACAGAATCAATCGATAAAGCGGTCGATTTTTACTACCCCATTTATTCATTATCCACTCCCCCTCAATCTGATCTATTCAGAAACCTCATCTTCCCCCGAAAATTAAGCACTGTAGCTCTGCATCATACAACAAAATCCTTGCAACCAAATGTTACACATTAACCTTCCAACCGTCACACAAATTCATGCACAATAACACGGGCTACTCTTTCACATGACAAGCATCACATCGCCCCATAGAGCCACTGCTGTAAACTGGTGGTGTATTCCCGACCTGAGCCTCAAATCATGTTTCAAGATAATCTCACCAATACCAACGTCGCCTCTGAGCATGTGCTGATCTCACCAGCAACACTGAAGCGCAACTTGCCCCTGACAGAGTCAGGACAGCAGGCCATACTCAATGGCCGTCAAGCTATTCAAGATATCTTTGATCGAAAGGATCACCGACTACTGGTGGTAACCGGTCCCTGCTCTATTCATGATATTGATGCCGCCAAAGCCTACGCCAAAAAACTGAAGGCACTACAGGAGGAGGTTGGAGATAGCCTGCTACTGGTGATGCGTATCTATTTCGAAAAGCCTCGCACCACGGTTGGCTGGAAAGGGTTAATCAACGATCCCTACATGGATGATAGCTTTGATATTGAAGAGGGGTTATATCAGGCGCGTGAGCTGCTGGTATGGCTGGCTGATCTCGGGATCCCCGCGGCCAGTGAGGCTCTGGACCCCATCAGTCCACAATACCTGGGAGATCTCTTCTCTTGGACCGCAATTGGTGCCCGCACCACGGAGTCCCAGACCCACCGAGAAATGTCCTCGGGTCTCTCCACTCCAGTTGGCTTCAAAAATGGTACCGATGGTTCACTACAGATTGCCATTGATGCCATGCACTCCGTCACCCATCCACACAGCTTCCTTGGTATCAATCAGGAGGGACAGGTCACGGTGCTGCGTACCAAAGGCAATGGCTACGGCCATATTATTCTGCGCGGAGGAAAGGATCGTCCCAATTATGACTCTGTACATGTTGCACTCTGTGAAGAGGCGCTACAGAAGGCCTCACTCAACCCAAACATTATCGTAACTATTCAGAGGTGTTAACGGAAAATAATCCTTGACAGGGTTTTTCAGTAAAAACGTGATTTTCACCCTGCTCCCGCACCTCTTGCTTATACTGTTCTCAGTCGCCCATAAACTGCCTGCACAGGCTATCATTTGATGGAGTAGTCCTGCGGGTCATCTCTGTAGCTTAAAGTCGCTTATATCGCTACTACAGGCGA
>Ga0209774_1000532_pt1 | contig 30276 bp, 57 predicted proteins | sample SaaInlV_150m_DNA_2_FD_184648 | JGI IMG/M metagenome (GOLD analysis project Ga0209774, IMG submission 184648) | Marine microbial communities from expanding oxygen minimum zones in the Saanich Inlet - SI037_S2LV_150m_DNA (SPAdes) (version 2) | ecosystem: Environmental > Aquatic > Marine >... | reverse complement strand
TTTCAAAGTAGAATTACCATCTTCTTTAACTAACTCATTCTTATATAGAATACCATTAGATGTTGGGTAATCTTTTATAACCTTATACTTATTCATTTATATTATCCTCCCGAGATTATAAAATACATATATAATCCGGCAACTATTAAAGCTAATCCACACTTTATAATAATCCATTTTGTTTCTGAATCTATTTCTTTATCCGTCTTAGGTTTAATAGATTTAACATTACCATACCAATCACGCTGTCTCATTTACTTTGACCTCTATATCTTTTTTATAACGTTTTTTTGAATGTTTATTACAACCAAATTTTGTGCCTCTACCAAGTCACGGTCTTGTTCTTTTCTATGTCTTGTTCTCTTTCCCCAGAGATTTGTACTAACTAATACCAGTTTTCCTCTTGTTCAGTTTATTTTGTTTATAATCATTCTCAATTATATTAACTAATGAATACTTTTTAATTTTACTTGTTATTGATTTCTTTTTATTTTTCATTTTCTAAAATATCCTTATTGGATACATAAAAACTTTCCCAAGTAGTATTTGATATTTTATCTACTACTTCTTTTGACTGTATAGATAATGATTCATAGGTTATCATTTCTGGTAATTTAGTTTTAACTGATCCATTAAATATAAACGGTCTACCGTTTACTTTCGACATAAATTTACCACTGTTTCCAAAAATAGCATCTCCTAGTTTTATATTTTTACCTTTTCCAGGATATGCATTTGGACAATCATTAGTTCCAAATACAGTATATCTTTTGCCACCATGTAATCCAAAGCAAATACTATCTTGATCAAATTCTCTACCTAATTTTTTTAAATTCAATAATAGTTTTTTATTATCTTTTAAATCCACCACAAAAAATGATTCTTCTTTAACTTCAATCTCATTATTAGATTTATAATTCTCAATATAAATTCCCTGTATTTTAGTAATACCATACCCCTTACTTAATAATTTTGATTCCAACTTTTTATTTCTTGCTTTATTTTCACCTTTCGTATACACCGTACCTTCACCACAATCACGAGCATATCTAAATGCAGTTATGGTTCCAGTTTGGTGAAGTTGGGCGTGCTTCCAAATTCTACTTAAAGAACTTTCTTGTAAATTAACGTTTTCTGTGATTTCCATTATTTCTTTCATCCATGCTTCAAATACATCATTACCTTTACTCTTTATCAAATCTATACTAAATGAATGTCCTATCAATTTTTGTTTAGATGTTGATACAAAGTTTATTCTAAATTGGGTATTACCACCGGACTTTACCTTTGCCCACTTACGAGCTGCTTTAATTTCACGAGTTCCCCACTTGTAAGTTTCCAATGTCCACGCACCTTCTCTTGGTCTGTATCGGGTTCGTATCCAACCTCTTTTTACTATCTTGGTTAGGATTTCTATGCGAGCTTTATTCTCTTGTTTCGGAAATACCTCACTATGTTTATCAAAGATTCGTTTTAAAGTTCCAATTTCAGTTTTAAATAACTTTGGGTGTCTCGCTACAAACTCCATATGAGTGTCTTTAACTTTATACAATTTACCATTTGGATCTACCCAATCTGCTTGAGTCTGACCACCACTTACAGCATCTTTAAAGTCACCCCAACCTTCTTCTATTTCTGATATGTCTTTATATTTTTTCATTTAACTTCCAAATACTTTTTTCTTTTCACCATGATATTCGTATGCGTGTCCATGTTCTTTTAATAATTCATTTACTGAAGTATCGTGTCCTTTAACAAACAACTCTCCGAGAACTCTACCATACTTACCAGTTCCATGTGATATAATTGAAAACTTACCATCATCAGAATTTTCTAAAAGGTCTTTGACAAATGCCTTCGCGGCTAAACCCAATTTCTTTTCTTCTAAATCTCGTGTTCTACTTTCCCAAGCATCAACACCGTAAAATCTTATTCTCTTTTTGACCCTTACATCAAATCCTAATGAAATGTAAGCGTCGCATGTATCTCCGTCCACAACTCTTATAAGTTCACATGAATAACCATATTTTTTTACTTGTTTACCCATCTAATTTCTCCCGCGTTTAAGAGGTGATAACATATTACTGGCCTTTATTTGTTTTGCGACAGTTCTAATACCATCGTCCCATTTACATTCTTCTATCTTCATTAAGATTTGTAAAGCTCGTGATTGAGTGATAGGTTGTTTATACCTATCTCCTTCATATAAATATACACCACTATCATCTTTCGATATTTGGGTTAGAGCAAGCTTTACTCTTTTAAAATCCATATATGCGGGATAAGTTGCTATTGCTTCAACTACACCATCCACCATTACAATATACTTAGTATAACCTGACCATCTATTCATTTTCATTTTTACTATCCTTATTCTGTTTTGTTCTGTAAATTTTATCATAGCAATCCAAACAAAGTTGACCTGCTCCTTCTACATATCCTAATCGGTTATCTATATGAGTATCTTTATCATATAAAGTTTCACAATCACAACTAACACATTTATCTTTCATCATTCCACCCTCCATTATTGTAATCAGTAAACAATCTACCAGTTGGTTCTTTGGTTTCCCAATCTATTTCTTCTTTATGTTCTAGTGTATAATCACCAAATGGTCTACGAAAAACTGTCTTGCCACTATCTGGTGATTCGTAAATATATTTACCATCATTAGAAAGTGAATTATCAATTATCTCATCCGCAGGTCTATTAGTTTCTTCAGTATACCGTTCCCCATTTTCACGTTCGTATTCTAACTGACATTTTAGATGTCGTGTTCTCGATACAACGGGATCTAAGTCTCTATCGTGAGTAGATTCATCACAGTAATCACATACCCAATCTTCTAATTTTAATTCACACTCAAGGTGATTAAACTCAGTTCCAAGATAATCTGAATTTACATCGTGTGTATTTTCTCCACATATATTACACACCCACTTATCTTTTTCAGATTGTATATCCGATTCTAAATCATACTTGTGCATATCAGTAGTGAGATATGAATTAATTGGTTTTACTGGGTTACCTGCGGTGTCTATTCTATATTTAGTATAACTACCATATTCTTTTAGTGTTATAGATATTGTAGTTGCTACAAGTTCTCTTGCCGCTGATGATGCCAAATTAATCTGACCACTCGACATATCATCTAACACATCTTTAATTATTTGTTTCATTGTATTGGTCCTTGTTGTTATATCGCTTATAAATAATATTACACATTAATTTTTCATTTTTTGTTAATTTAAACCCACCACCAATTTTAGCCTCGGCCATTAATTGTTCTTGTAATTTTGTTACAAATGCAAAATCACTTCTACTTTCACTTGACCAACCAGTTTTAGAAATTTTTATAAATTCAAAAATTTGAGTGCTTAGTTTTTTTACCTTATACAGATTACCAGCACTCTCATGGTAATCGTAACTTTTTTTCATGTCAATTAAAAAATCATCCATTATATTTTCCTATTAAAGTGTGGGGTGAGATAAAAAGGAATTTAAAATACCCACCCCACGTTAGTGGGATTAACCCCTAACTAATTTTTCCTTTGCCTTTAGTATAATTTGATGCCTCTCTATGAGTTTCTGGATTCTTTCAAGGGATCCCTTTGGGTAAATACCACGTTTTAAATTAGATACGATATTATCAATATAAACATTTCTTATATTGTCATCCATATACGCATCCATTTCTGTTAATCGTTTCATTGAACGTTTTAATTTATTATTCATATTTTTTATTTCCTATTATTAAATATTATACGAGAAAGTGAAACTATCAAAATATTTTGATAGCTTCACCACTTCGTTTTTAGTTTCTTCTAATTAGAAAGAAATTTTCTAACTAATATCTCCTGAGTTTTCGATTTCACTTTCATTAAACAAGTCATCAGAACTACCATCAGTAACAAACTTCTGTATTAACTGTTTCACGTAAGTTCGTTCTGATTCCATACCACCATCATTAGAGTATTGTGGATAGACAGTAACTTCAGCTGCTTCATCTAATCCAAATCCATCATAGAGTAATCCAGCCATTTCAACAGAAGTTCTGGTTGAAATTCCACTTGAAACTCTACCGGTTTCATTTCGTGATTCAACACGAGTTGAATGTGCAATTTCCGAAACTGATTTCAGTAATCCATTATCTACATGAGGAAACATATAGGATAGTAATCCCAATTCTTCTTCATTATTCAATACATCCATTTCTACGATGGTGAATCTGTCCATTAAGGCTTTATCCATAACACGAGTAGAAGTGTATTCATTACCAATGTTAGCGGTCGCGACGAATGTAACTCCTTCTGCGACTGAAACTGTTTCAGTTCCATCGGCTTCATCCAACCGAAGATATCTTTGACCTTCATCAAGAACTGTCATTAAAATATTCCAAGCGTCGGGGTGAGCTCTTGATAATTCATCCAACAGAATAACTGCGTTTGGAGTTTTTATCGCGGAAACGAAATGTGATTCTGAAAAGTAAGTTCCCTTCTTTTTATCAAAGTGGGTATTACCAATCAAAGTTGAACGAGGATCCTGTGTCGCTCCAAGATTAAAGTAAAAGTCAGGACGGTCTAAAGCGTTTACCAACGATTTAGCTGCCATAGTTTTACCACATCCGGACGGACCAGTCATTAAAATGTTTTTTCCACGGACTGCGGAACGGACAAGATATTTCCACTTCAATTCTTTCATCACCAAACCATTAGGTTTAAGTTTAAAAGAACTATGAATGAAGTTCAACATTTCTGAATGTTCTTTTGGAATATCAACAGAACTCATATCCATTACTGGAACAGAAGCTTCGTCAAATTTACTCATTGGAACTTTCCACCAATAAGTTCTCCCACCTTTACCTTCACGTTTCTCTAATGCCATTCCGGCTTCAAACGCTCCTCTACGAGTGGAAGTTGAGATTTCCGAGGTAAGTTTATTACCATCGATATCCCAAGCGTTAAATCGGTTACCCGACATTTCTATTTTTACAACTGTATTTGTCATTTGAATGACTCCTTTTAAGTTAGTTACATTATCTCTCATTGTTACTTGATCTTACGAATAATATTTGATAAAGTCAAGGCTTTTTTTAAGTTTTTTTCACTTTTTTTCATTTTGATTTAGTCCAATGGAATTTACCATTATCAGTTTGATAGGTTTCCCAACCACATTTTTTCCATATACATTTCCAACTATCTTCTGATTCAGTTCTTCTTCTATCTGTTGGCTTCATCTTATATCCACACATACAATCTGGTGAATGTTTATACCACTTGGATAAAATCCACTTAATCATTAGGGATGAAACGGTGCTCCATCAAGTATAAATGCTATAACTAATAACATATACATCATAGCTACTAATACTAATCCCATTAACATATTTTTTACTTTTTCCATTAGTTCTTCTCCAAGAATTTTTTGTTCATAGTTCTTGATACGGCTGTTACAGAAGTTACATCAACAAACTGAGAATCTTTACCATACATTCTTTTGAAATCTCCCATATATCTATTTCCATCATAACTATCTCCAATGTAATATGAAAGAACTTTTATTCCACGTTCTCTAATTTTCTTTACCATCAATTTAGTATGGTTGATTGCGGTATCATGATAATAATCAACGACACCATTACTAAACATTGGCATCCCATCGGAAAAGTTTAAGAAATAAGATTCTTTATCAGTTCCACCAGCGACCATTTCATCCATAACAGCTTCATAACATAATCCTTCTGGAGTAGTTCCAGCTACATTTATGGATTTCCAAAGTGTTTTAACTTTAACTAAACTATCTACACGTGAATCATAAGCGATTAATATAATTGGATAATCTTCAGTACTTCTACCATAACTATGCTGAGTAGAACGAAAAGAAACAACCACATCAACACCTTCAATCATATCAATTGCCTTTACCATAGAAGTAACTGACTTCATGGTTTTTCTCCATTTATCTCCAGACATACTTCCACTTGCGTCAATGGAAATATGAAGGAAAGCGTCTGGGAAAGAATCAATAAATGTTTGACTAAATACACCATCATTTCCAAATCCAAGTTCGGCTATTAATCTTTTATCAATACGACCGGTATTTTTTCTGGTATATTTTGTTTCACGGGATTCAGTTCTAACTTGAAGTTTTCTACCAAGGATAGTTCCAAGTCTTAAACCTTCTGTAATAGATTCTTCGTTAGTATCATTGTGATAACTTCTACCTAACATATTGATAGTTCCACTTTCAATAAGTTCTTTGGTTAATTTCTTAACTACAATACATTTGGTTTTTTTACCAAGTTTTTTACCAGTCCACCTATCAGTTAAATCTACACCAACTTCTTTATAACTCATACCACTATTTTCAACAGCGTCAATGGAAGCTTTATCTTTTTTGGAAACTTTCTTTTTCTGGATATCTCCATCCATAAATTTCTTTTGTTTCTTGATTGCGTTTTCAAGTGATTTCTTTTGTGAATCTGAAAGTGTTACTTCACTTTTTTTAGTTTCAATTTCTTCACCACTTTTATTAGAAGAATCTTCTTCACCACTTTCATCACTACTTTCAGTAGAAGAACTTTCCCCATCTTCATCCGATTCTTCACCACTATCCATAGGAACAGATACAGAATTTCCGGATTTTTCTTCACTAAATTCTACATCACCATTTTCAACGGCTGATAACAAATCTTCAAATTCATCATCAGACATTTCACGGGATTCACTTTCACCACTTTCACTATTACCATCAGTAGAACCACTACCATCTGCTTTCTCATAAGAAACTTCACCAGTTTCATCATCAGTTTTTTCAATTCCATCAAGAATGTTATTTAAAATTACGTGATACATTTCAAGTGCCACATTGAATGAATCTTCACTTGATTTCAATCTTGAAATATTTTTCAAATCAAGTATATTCCAAATCTCTCTTAATCCATTTAATGAATCTAAACGAGTATTTGAATTAGTAAAATTGATAACTCTAAAAATATATGAATCCCAATTTTCATCGGTCATTTCATCAGACAATAAAGCTTTATCAATTACTTTTGCTCTAAAATACTTTTCGTACATTGAATGATAGTAACCTTTATATCCAGGTGAGTTACTGAATATATGATAATCAATTCGTCTATCTTCTACAAAGTTTAATAAATTCTTAATATGAATTTTAGAATCCATTTCACTATAACCTTTAGTGAAAGCTCTATCTAAATATTCTTTTGGTATATTAACTTCAAGTTGTTTTAGGAAGTCAAAATCACTTAATAGTATATGAGAACCTTCGTGAAGTGCTAACCCAACAGTTGAATCAAAAAGTTTATCATCCAACTTTGACGAAATAGTAACTTTCTTACCATCAGTAAAGGAATCACCTTGTGCTGTAAATGTAACGGGAATATCTTTTCCAGTTACAATATTTACGAAGTTTCCAATAGCTCGTCTATATGAAGCGAGAGCTATTAAATCAGTTCCACTTTTCTTTTCTTCATCATGAGTTTCACCCCAATTTTCATCCAACCAAAATGAACTAAAATTGTTAGTCTTGTTTAGATTTTTACTGGAATACTTCTCACGAAGTGCCATTGGATTAAATAATTTCATTTTTTTCATTTGGGTTTTCTCTCTCATTACTCTTGATCTTACGACAAAATAATGAGAAAGTCAAGTACTTTCTTCAAATATTTTCAACTTTCTTTTTATATTGTTTATACATTTTGTTTAATGCTGATTTTTGTTTGGGTGATAATGAACCTCTATTACGAGCTTGGTTGTAAAGTGAATCTATGAATATTTCTTTTTCATATTTGAAATTACTTGTATATGGTGCTCGTTCTAACATGGTACGAACCATAGTAATCTTATTTAATAATATTGTTTTATTTTCTAAATAGGATGTGTCGTTTATTGTATTGAGCCATGTTTTATATGACTTAACTATTTTAGTAATTGATGATTCCATTAATGATGTGATTTTTCTACCAGTATTTATTGCGTGATACATACTACCAATGAATTCTCTATATGTAGAATCTTGGTGTAAGTAATTTACATCATCTAAAATGTGTTTTAATTGTTTTATTCTGTGGTTGAATTCGGTTCTATTTTTTTCTATGTATTGTTTATTTCTCATTATAGTTGATCTTATAACTTAATAATGAGAAAGTCAAGTCTTTTTTCACTTATCTTGATGATTTTTTTTATTTCTTTATATCTATTATAAAAGAGTATTCTTGATAATAGTTACCAAACAAAGTGAGAAGGGGTTAATATATAACTAACCCAACCGTCTTTCATCTATAGTATCATTGATAGTCTTTTGATATTTTCATTAGTTTAACTCCGGTTTTATTTCAAAGTCATTTATAACTTTAAATGTGAGTATCCATTTCATATCATCACAAACTTCATAACCATCTAAATAACAACTATCCGTAGTAAATCTGGTTACTATATTGGTCATTTGATCTTCTTTATGGTATATAATATAAATGTATTCACCGTTAGTTCTCACCATAACTGTATTATCTGGATCATTATATACTACATTGTCTTTCATTTATTCGTCCATAAATCAGGTTGAATATCTGTTTCTTCTCCATACATAGAATATCGTGGTTTAGGTGGTGGTGTATCCGGTTCTTCTTCATACTCAACGGAATAAATCTTTCCCTCAAATGAAGATAGGTGAAACTCTTTAATAGTTCCATCTGATTTATGAAAGGCGTATTCTAATCCCTCCGTGAGTGATGGGAATATTCCTGATGATGGATCTTCTGGGTCCTTCCATGAATCACCAGGTGGGAATCTTTCTAATATTAATTTTCTTATTTCTTTGGTTGCCATTACCGTTGACCCTTTAATAGAGATTCCATCAATTCAGATGTGATCAAAGAATATTCTGGATATTTGGAAAATGTATCAATTAGATTTACGATATACTCTGAAGGTATGTGATCAACTTCATATTCTTCAACTATCGCTGCCTGTGCAATGAACGTTTTTATTGCAATCTTCAAATCTTCAGGCAAGTCTGAACGTGGTTCTAACTTACCATCTTTTAATTTCTTTGATATGCTGTTTGTCATTTTATATGTACCGATAAATTAATGTATAATATAACACAGGCTAATATTAAGGATACTATAATCCGTTGACTTGGAACTTCATGTAACACTAATGCAGTCATTAATGTAAATGTCATTGTTGCAATTCCAAATCCAATTGGTCTAACAGTCCAATACTCTCCAAAATATTCATAAAACATTCGAGTTGAATAATAAAATAAATATCCTACCGGTAATCCACCCAATGCAATCCACCAATGAGTTCTTGCCCATTCCCATCTGAACTGTGCATTCATGTGAAACCATGCAATTAGATTTCCTATTACACTAAATGATAACGCTACAAATAATTTATTCACTAAGTTTTACCAAATAAATCTGCAAGTGATGCACCCAACTCCTTGGCTAATTCATCACCGGTTATATCATCTTGTATATTTTGTTCTATCCCGTTTTGATCTTCAAATGTTCTACCAATTTTTACATTTACTCGTTTGTGATTATGATCCTTCTCAAGGAAATAACAGTTATAACAAAAGAACCTCATATTATCTGGAACTTTATTGTGAATATCTCCATCAATGAAATGTAATATAAGTGGTGAAAGCATATCAGTTTTTCGGAATCTCGACTCCCCACATTGACTACATCTCTGTGGTAATATGAATTTTCTAATTAACTTTTTCTGTAAAGTCAATTCTACGTCTAATGGTTTTAATCCACTCCAGGTTACTTTACGTGCTCTGGAAATTCCCCTTGAATTTGGGTGTGGTTTAAATACATCATATAATTTAGCGTACTTCTTAAACGTATTGTATGAAGTGTGAAGTGATGCTGCAGCCTTAATCATACTTTCACTTTCTTGTATAGCTCTAACTATCTTTTCTTTTGGTATGGGTTTTCCTAAATATGGATTTATTCCCTGACCCTTTTCTCCTGGCATATTATACTCCTATGTGTTTTCTATACGGAGAAAGATGTACCACACCCACAAGTTCTATTTGATTGTGGATTGGTAAACTTAAAACCTCCGTTTAATAAATCATCACTAAAATCTATTTCTGTTCCTATTAAGTATACGAAACTACTGAATGGAACTATTAATTTCATATCGTCGTAATGATATATTTTATCGTTATTTATTATTTTTCTGTCAAGAGATTTTAATGTATAATTCATACCACTACAACCACCACCCTCAACGGAAAATTCTACATCTGTATATCCAAGTGTAGTTAATCTGCCTATAGCGGATGGGGTCATAGTGATATCATCCAGATTTATATCTGGAGTTTCATTATCTAATAAATCTCTTGCATCAATGTTCATGAAAATAAATATAAAGTTTTTTAGAAAACATACAATTATTTAGTATCAAATGATTTCCAATTAGAATCTTCCATTGTTTGGAGTATTGCCTCAACTACTTCATGTACTTTATCTGGTGAAAGGGATATACCCTTTTTAGATGGTTTATACTCACCATCATCTGCCATAAACCAAATCCTAATGTCCACAAATTTGTATCCAGAAAATTCTTTTTCTTCTATTCTAAATACTTCTTTCTGGTTCTTTTGTATTTCTATCATTTTAACCCCATCTGTTTGTTATTCGTGAGTAATCATATTTTGGATGTTCTAACCAAGCTGATAATGTGGCTTCTGCAGGTAAATCCGCAATATCATATTCTTTATTATATCGTTCTAATATTCCAGCAACTACCGGATGTCTCACTATGTCTGCTAATGTAAATTGTGAAAATCCTAAATGTGGTAACCCAGTTAATCTTCTAATTGCATCTTCTAACCCATTACCATTTTTATGTTTAACATCTGATTGTTGTAAATCTCCACTAATGATAAATTTACTACCTTTACCAATGCGAGTTAGAAATGTTTTAATCTGTAAAGGAGTTGAGTTCTGTGCTTCATCTAATAATACCATTCTATTAGTTAAAGTAAGTCCACGCATATAAGCTAATGGAACTACTGTAATCACACCCGTATCTCTTAACATCTTCAATCTATCTCTACCTATAATCTGTTCCATATTGTAGTAGATAGACATCATAAATGGTTCTGTCTTTTCTTCTACGTTACCTGGTAAGTATCCAAGCTTCTCACCCTCAACTTCTACTAATGGTTTTGTAATAATAATTCCATCATATTTTTTAGAAGTAGCAAGTTGTTGTAATGCATAATATACTGCGATATAAGTCTTACCACATCCAGCAGGACCTGCACAAAATGAAATATCATTCTTATCTATAGTGTTATAGAATATTTCTTGATTTTCAGTTTGGAACTCTATATCCCATTTAATCCGTTTTAATTGTGACAGGACTTGTCGTTTATTTTTACATTCTTGATTTACTTTAACTTGTGTAGTAGTAACAACTTTTTTTACTGCTTTAGATTTACTCATAGTGAATATCTCCTGGTTGGTTAAAGGAAAATGTTTAGTCATAACCTTTATTTACTTCTATAATAAATAGAATATATATGAGATATTACTTTGAAAATTTATCAGCACATTCCATAGCAGCCCAACTATTTGGTTTCAATACACCTTCAAATCCCATTCCCATACAATACCCAATTACTTGCTTAACCATTTCACTACTGGCATATTTCGATTTCGGATTTATATCTGTATGTATTTCTTTAATATTATAACCAATACTTTCTAATATAGGATTTATAAACAGAGCAGTTTCAACTGCTTCATATGTTTCTTTGAATAATCGTTGTTGCATAGATATATTAACATCTTTAATTTTTATATTCTTATAATAACCACGACCACCTTTACCTTCCATCAACATTACCAATACTACTGTGTAAGTTGTAGTGTCACATCGTTTCATGCTATCACCACCAATGTAAAAAGATAAATTATGCTCATCTTGAATACTTGCTATATCAGTAAGTAGTGTTGTTTCTATATCTGTTACTTGTTCACCTGTAAATCGTTTCCACATTTTACATTCTCCTATATTGTAGCCCCAAGTGGAATTGAACCACTATTTCTGCACACTTTACATTCCCACATATTTGTCCACCGGGTTGGAGTCGAACCAACGTGTAACCAATTAACCTTTCAACGGTTTATCAGACCGAGGGTATACCGGTGGGATTGCAGTTATCGTAAAATTTTCTATTGAGTTCTTTATTATAAAAAAATGGTGTGTATCCATTCTTATCACAGTAATTTATTAAAGTTTCTCGTTTAATATCTATAGTATCGTAATAATATTTCCATTTTCTCTGCAAGTCATTGTTGGAAATAATAGTTTTACATTCTACAATATAAATTTCACCATTAGTAGTTTTTATTTTAAAATCTGGAATATATCTCCGTTCTCTATTCTCAAATTCAAATGGTAAACTAAAATTACATCTATCAATATCCATCACATTAAATTCATTTTCAAAATAATCTAAACAACTATATTCTACTTTAGAATCACACTTTATTAATTTATCTTTATATAAATATTCACATCTAATAGACTTCAATGATGGTGCATGTCCATTTAATATTCGTTTAACCATAGCCAATGATTGTGATTTCCTACGACTATCAGGCCAATACTGGCTTCCACATTCTCTTGAACATAGTTTTTGTTGTGTTTGAGTTGGACCGTTATAATCAGTGGTAATGAACTTTTTATTACATACCAAACAATTTCTTTCAATCTGTTTATGTTGTGTTAAAGTTTTACTAACTTTCTCATTTATTTCTTTTCGTTTTGCTTTAGTAGAAAATCCATTAGAACAACTCCTATTACAAAATCTACCAGTTGCAAAACTCCCATTATGTTCTTTATTACAATATTCACATTTCATTTTATATTCTCCTATACTAATAAGTATAATCGAACCTAAAAAAGATGTAGTTTATCATACTAATAACCACTAATAAGTGGTAATAATTGGTACTCTCGGAAGGACTCGAACCCTCAATAAATCGGTAGAAACGATTTGTGATATCCTGTTTCACCACGAGAGCAATTGGAGGAGAGATGAGGAATCGAACCCCCAAACTTTCATTCACCCTGGGGTTCAAACCCAGTTGCCGACCATTCAGTGGATCTCTCCATATATTGCGGAAGATGTTGGATTCGAACCTCCGTTACCTATTAAGGTAAGCATCCTTAGCGGGGATGTACAATCAACCACTCTACCACGCTTCCATTATTTTAGTGGTTGAATAATCACCCACCCTATCAAAAAATTTTAATTCCTTTGTAAATTCTCTACCAATCACTTGACCGTTTTTCCAATCCGAACCAACTACCATTATATCTGGTAATGTAACTCTAACTAAATTTCGTAATTCGTTAGTTGTATTGAACTGTAAAACTTCGTCAATATACTTTATAGAATTTAACATTTCTATTCTATCTTCCAATGTGTGTATTGGTCTACCTTTACCCTTATCTGTTCTAATCTTTGCATCAGTATCTATACCAACTATAAGAATATCTCCAAGTGATTTAGCATATTTAAACAACTCTATATGTCCTCGATGTAAAACATCAAAGCAACCATTAGTCCAAACTTTAATCACCTTTAATTATCCTATAGCTATCATCTTCAAAGTGTTGTGTTGAAAATTCAAATAATTCACTATCTTCTATTGCAAGCATTTGATGACGTAATCCAATAGAAACGTGAAATGTATCACCAGGTTCCATAATCATTTTTTTAGATTCTTCTAAGTTATCTTCATTTGAATATCTAACTATTATCGAACCAGACTGTAAATAAAATACCTCATCTTTTATTTTATGGTAATGAAAGGAACAATGTTTTCCCTTTTTAAAGAATAGAAGTTTCCCACAGTATTCTTTCTTATTTACTATCCACTTTTCATATCCCCAACTTTTATCATGAATTTCCATTTCTAACTCCATTCTATCCGTAATAAATATCATGTTTAGTTATCTATTACAGATATAATATAACTATTGACCGGGTAGTTGGAATCGAACCAACACCTGTATAGATTTTAAGTCTATTGCCTCTACCAATTGGGCTACGGGACCCTCTTTCTGTCAATCAACCATTGAGTATGAAAAAAGTCAATAGTATCTTCATCTAAATCTTTCCAAGATATATTTTCTTCCTTCATCCGTATTACTACATACTCACCAAAGGTCGGTTCATATTTTATACTCATGTGGACCCACCCGAACTCGAATCGGGAACAGATGGTTAAAAGCCATCTGGTTTACCAGTTAACCTATGGGTCCAATTGTACTCCCGGATGGAATCGAGCCATCATTTGTAGTTTAGGAAACTACTGTGTTCTCCTTTACACTACGGGAGTAAAAAATGATATAAATAGAGAGCGTCAATCTTTCGTCTGAGGAATTAACTCAAAGTCTTTATAACGGACTTCTACCGTTTCTATTTATACTGTACTCTCGGGAGGAATCGAGCCCCCAACTTTTGGTTCGTAGCCAAATATGATATCCGTTTCACCACGAGAGTATATTGTTTGAGCTCTCACGAGGAATCGAACCCCGCTCTTCTGGTTACAAACCAGTTGCTTTACCTGATAAGCTATGAGAGCATTTTGTGTAGGGAATAATGGAATCGAACCATTCTCTATTGGATGTAAGCCAATCATTCTACCGATGAACTAATTCCCCTGTTGAGTACAGGATCGGATTCGAACCGATGAATAATGGATTTGCAATCCACCGCATTAAACCACTCTGCCACCTGTACATATGGTGTGGAGCTATAGGGAATCCAACCCTAATTTCCGCAGTGCAAATGCGGTGTAATCGCTTTATACCATAGCCCCATATTTTTCTTTTACTATTTCATTAATTTTTTCATTTATCAATTCTTTATGCTTATTCATTCGTGTCATTATGTGATGATTAGAACACAGTGGTATTAAGTTTTTTGGTTCATCATTATCATGATTATTATCTACATGGTGAACTTCAACCGAAATATCCCATCCACATATTACACATTCAGGTTCATAGTTCTCAAAACACATTTCCCTATAATGTGGGTTTACTCCAATCTTATTAGGATGAATACCATTATTATCATTTATCATCCTTCTATATCCAGTCTTACCAACTCTGTTATTATACTTCGCTGAACAACTTGAATTACAGAATGTAAGGTGTTTTTCTATGTGAGTATCACATTCTTTACATTCAGTATAATTTTCTGGATTATACATACATCGTTTTTCATGTGGCCCCAAATTTGCCTTTTGGTATTTTTTATCACAATACGAACATACCGTATATTGCTCATCTTTCTTATGAACCCATTTAGAATGATTAGCTATTTGTGGATGACTTTCAGTTTCATATCCACAGTTTTTTACTTTACATTTATACACATCAATTCTCCTATATTATCTTCTATAATAAATATAAGGAGAACGAGTTTTTCGTTCAAGTATTTTACTCTCCATAATATTTTATTGTAGCCCGACGGAGTACTGACCTCCGGTTCCTGGAGTGAAAGTCCAGTGTCCTATCCATTAGACGACCGGGCCATTTATGGTAAACAAATTGTCAAAAAACTTTTAATCAAACGAACTTTAGTCGTTTCATTATTTTCTTATACCAACTGGAGTTAATTGCTTTGTTAAACTCTTTAGTTAGGCTGTAATTTTTATTAGTTCTCTTATCTTTCATTTTCTTATCTCATCATTTCAATTAACACCTAAATATACAAACAATAATTCATAAAGTCAAGTGTTATTTTAAAAAACTTTTAGAAGGCCTGATCGGAGTTGAACCGATAATATGAGATTCAAAATCTCATGTGATACCATTTCACCACAAGCCCATATATTGCATCTCCACTAAGACTCGAACTCAGACTAACGGATTTGGAATCCGTAATGCTACCAATTACACCATAGAGATATTTGCTCACCCACCTGGATTCGAACCAGGAAGATCTGATTAACAATCAGACATGATACCATTTCATCATGGGTGAATATGCTTTAATAATACAAACAATAATTCATAAAGTCAAGTCTTTTTCTTTCATAAAAACAAAAAGGGTGAAACCTTTTGAGTCTCACCCTTTTCTTTATATGCTATTGTAATTTTATATATTAAAAGTAATGAGACTACGTTCTCCAATAATCGGCATCAACCTGATGTTCCGTTGTGCAATTATATGCCCGAGGAATCTCAGTGGTGAGTACCGGTGAAAATCGTTTTGATATGTTATTCATATTTCTCATTACTGTAATATATATCATGAAGTTTTGGAAAACGTTCTTTTATTTTTAAAAAATAAACACCATTAAAAAAACGTATATAATCGTTAATACGCGTCTATCTCGTTCTCGTTAATAACACTTACTATATCAGTTCCTCAAATCTCACGTTATCAAGTATCATCCTATAAAAATATTCTCCACTCTTATTAAACCTATTGGGGAACTCCACTAATGGTTGTTGTAATATAACATCACCTTCTACTATAGCTATCATTGTTCTATTATAATTAACCATAACATATAATGAATTAGGATACTTAACAAAGAACTTCTCTTTTCTGGATGGTACATTAAACATTCCATACGGAAACTTGTGTGACTTCCAAGATAGAGAGTATTCTGCTTCTATATACTGTATATCTCCATTCTGTAATGTAGCTATTAAATCAATGTCATATTTATCTGGATGATCTGAAATTTCTTTAATGTTAGAATTTATCTTACCGGCATTATTTTTACATACATCACGAGCTATCTTATCGTGCTTCATTCCAATGTCTGGATTGTTCTGGTAGTATTCTTTAAATTTATTTTTCATCAAATCTCTCCACCACTTCGTTTATCGATATCGGTCTATACTCATGTAAGTCCACACCAACGTCTAATTGATTACCTATTGGATCCGTGTTACCATGAGAATGACCAAATAGATTTATTGCTCCATAGTGATCTCGATTCCAAGTTCTAAATGGATAATGACACATAACAAAAAAATTATCATCCAATTCTAATTCGTTATAATCTTTAATCCATTCAAATTCACTACGTATTGCTTTATCCTTTAAGAGTTTCCAATCGTGGTTTCCCTTAACAAGATATTTAGTTCCATTTAACCTACGAAGTATATCTAAATTATCTACATTATCACCCCAACCAAAATCACCTAAATGATATATCTCATCATCCTTACCAACTACACTATTCCAATTTTCTATTAGAGCTTCATTCATTTCATCTATTAGTTCATACGGTCTATCACAAAACTTTATAATATTTATGTGATTAAAATGGGTATCCGCTGTAAAGTATATCATGACTGTGCCAATTGGAATGGAACAGGTAATAGTTTTTCAAGTTCATCCATGTATTGTAATTCAGTAACAATCATATCAAAAAACTCATCATCTAATTCAAATCGTTTTTTATCGCCTACAACTTTATTGCCAGCGTTTACAAATTCTAATAACAATCCCATATCTAAAATTGGTCGTTTTAATACTACTGTATTCATTTAATTGAATGACTATCTACAAGTGTTTCCATTTGCTCCGTAACTAACTGTGGAAACTTCTTAACTCTCTTAGATGGAACATGAATTAATTTAATACCAGCTTCTATATAGTGTTCCATTTTCATTAATTGTGTTAAGGTCATATTTCTAGTTATAAATGAAAGTCTACCATTTTCTTTTTGAGTAACAAAAATAGTTGTAGCTAACTTAGGAAAATTATTTTGTAACCACTCTAATGTAAATGGTTTATTCTTAAACTTACTAATAAGATACTCAGCTACAGTACCACGAGAGTATACATGGTCACTAACATAGTAAGGTTTATTTGTTTTTAATGCGGACTTAGAAACAAGTCCAGTAGAATACCCATTACCTTTAATATCAAATATCAAATTAGATATTTGTCTTTTCCAAGCATATTCATATCGTGAGTCTGAACTCTTATTCTTTAACGAAACAGTTTTTACCATATCGAATAGTGCTTCAACCATATCATATTGCTTGTCGGTGTAATTAATCATTTATCATTTCTCCTTATCCTGTATCCAATTATAGATGTGTGGTTTTTTATTCATACCTTGATCTTACGAAGAATATATGAGAGTGTCAAGTGTTATTTTATTGTATCCCATTCTACCCTTTCCCACTTATCATTAGAAGTCAATTTAAATGCACCTATAAATATCTGTTCCCATCGGTTAGGCTCTACAAGACTTAACCATAAATGTCCCCTGTCGTGTTGGTATAAATAGTAAGTATTCCCTACAACAGGTTGAAAACTATACTTGGCATTATAGACAAGTTTATTCCATTCATACTCCTGCATCAACTTAATGTATTCTTGTTTTATCTCATCATATCGAGTTTCAAAATACTTATTAGCCGAACCTATTCTTAAATCTTTCCAACTATTAATATCTGTTGGTGTAATAGCAGGTGCTCCAATATTACTACCATAAGGTAATATACCTGGAGTGTCAGCAACATTATCTGGTTTCTTACCCATTTTAAAAATCCCTATGGTCGGTTATACGCGTCCCGTCTGCGACGAGACGTACTACCACTTCTTCTCCATTTGACAAAAAACACCATTACTACATTTACTCACGGTTACATCTTGTATAAGAGATTTTAACTCAAGTAGAACTTCTGGTGGAATTACTATACTTCCTACATCTTCCAAGGCCGTTAAAATAGATGATAACCTTTTTACTAATGTATCCATTATATTTTATTTAACCTCTTTAACCATTCTTGTTCTGCCTCTTTATGATCCTGACCATACGATGTAAGAGTTTTAAATTCTCCAAGCTCTCGATATTCAAGAACTCTTAAAGTATTACTGCTATCATTCCAATAATCTTCTGTTAAAAATCGTCTAACTGCACTACCTAACTGATGTCATTAGGATACTTCTTAACAAGCTCTTTAATAACTTCTATTCGTGACTTCATACTATATCTTCTCCTATACACATAACACAAGGACATACAGAAGTAGAATAAATATCTACATCTCCATATACATCTGAATCATACTCATTGATAAATTCCTGCAAAGTCTTTACATCCGATGTTCCTCCATAAGTGTATAACCACTTATAGAAGAAGTGATTATATTGTTCTTCTGAAATTTCTTCTATTCCGATTGTCATTAATGGTTTTTTCATAGTGTGGGTGAAAGGCCTAACGGCCTAATATAACCTTTCTCTTTTATATAAGTATAACGTTTTTTATGAAACGACACAAAAAAGTGGTGTCAAGTGGGGATAAACCCCACTCAACACTCCCGTTGGGTTTTAGTCCCAGACTACAGTATCATTCTCACGATTGTAGTTCTTCATCTCTACTATTGACATGAAATCACTTTCCGATACAACTCGGCGATTTCTACCACCAATAACTAAAGAACCACGAGATATATTGTGCTTCTTAGCAAATCCTGAAAATGAATTTCAAATTCATTAGTCTCTGACCTACCTATTACAGATTTATCCAATCGATAAGCGCCTTCATATGTCTGTCTAAAATAATCTACCGATTGACCGGTATTCGCTCCCAAATCTAAAAAAACTTTTTTCATTTTAAACCTTTATTTTCTCTAATCCAAATAATTCAATCGCGTAACCCTCTCTGATTACAGAATTATATCTATGCTTTGAAATATAACCATGCTTAATAATTGATGCACGAAAATCACTGTGTTTATAACCACCTTCAAATTTTACTTCCTTATTATATGACAATATATAAGAAACATTATTCAGTATGGCATTTTCTACATATTTTTCTACAGATTCCGTTGTCATCTCAGGAAAAGAATCTTGATTAATTAATATTTGTGAATCGTGAATGAAATCTACTTGAAAGTTTTCAGCATAATGATAACCCACTTTCACTTCACCACCATAGTTTGTTAAATATTGTTTCAATAAAAAATGACCAAGGTCTACTTGGTGAGATGACTTAATATTATAATTATTATACACTAATGTACTTAATAATCCTGAACCATCTCCTATGAACATTGTTTTATCTAAATTATATTCATCTAAAATTCTAATTATTATGTCTAAAAAATAAAGATAATCTGCCAATTCAAAATGAACAAAATTATCTCCATATTGCCAACCCCAAGTTTGTCCAACATTAATGACATCGGGAATATTATATTTTTTAAATAATAATTTATAGACATCGTGTGGTTCAGATTCCGTTAAATTTAAATGTTTACGAAGATCATTAACTCTACCAATATTTCTTTTAGCTTTATTAAATTTATACTGATAATTAGATAAGGCTTTACCAGAACTCGCTCCTTCGGAAACTCCTTGGGCATAATAATTTTCATAAATTTCTTTCAGTTTAATTAAATTTTCTTTCTCCATATGGTCAAACACATTAACAACAGATGTTGTATGACGCGAAATTACTCTCTCCCATATTCCTGATACTTCAAGATCCGTTTTTTCTTTTCCAGTATATTTTCCACATTCTTTAAAAAATTCTTCAAAAAGATTTATATTTATTTCCTTTTTAGAATATCTAACTGGTATTAATTTATTTTTACTGGGATTTCTTCTTAAACCTTCTCTTATTTCACGCCACCCACCCTGTTTTTTATGATAAACATAACAAGTTCCAACAACTATTGAATGTCCAACTCTCGTCTGAACTTCTACATCCTGTTTACCCCAAATATATTCTTGACCAGTATTAAAGAAATTACCATCAGAATCAAAATAGTTATTTTGAATAGATTCCTTCGTCATCGCCAAACAAAACCCATTTAAATTTCCCTCCGGTGTTCCATCACCAGGAATTTCAAAAATTCTACCACTTGGTTCATCTGATTTTTGGTTGGAATGACCAGGACCAGGTTCATTACTCAATGGACCAAATATAGCATTATCTTTGAGTTCATGTGTTAAAATTGTATCAACAAAATTATTTACAGACTCGTCATATATCTGGTCATCAGAAGTTATGATAACAACATCATAGTCATCTTTTATTGACATTTTAATTCCTTCATTCCATGCATATGTACACCCACCAACATATTGATCCTCTATTCTAATTATACTCAAATTATCAGGACAATTTTCTATCTCAAATTCATCATCAGATGCATTATCAAAAGCAAATAATTTAAATGGATACTTACATGAAGTATATATTGATGTTAAATAATCATTAAACAACTCAAATCCATTCGGCCTATGTGTTTCACTTTGGTGTAACGCACAAACAAATGCCACTTTTTTATTTTTTATCATAAAACTCACCCAATTTAGTTAAATCCATACTCACATCTAATGGCATTGTATCGAAAAACTTTACATTAGTTGGAACAACATCATCTCGTGTTTGTTTTGCTAAATCATACATAGTTTTCAAGTCAGTTCCCACATTATAAATTCCTTGAGCATCACCTTCAATTAAATCAATGTATATTTTTGAAACAACATCAATATAATCAAAATTACCAACCTGACTTATCAATCCCTTATCAAACATAAAAGGTCGTGGTTATTGACTTTGGATCGATTCCGATAACTTTAGCTGCCTCTTCGTAGGTAAGAAATGATGCTTCTTTTGGTTTACTCATGATGAGCTCCTTATTTGGTTTATAACTTAGAATGTTGATGGTCAACATTCATCTTGGATAATAACTATATACCTAAATTCTCAAAAACAACAAAAACTTCGCACATAATATTCAACCGAATATAGGGAGTTTTATGTCGTTCATAAGAGTTCATATAATCATTATACCTATTTCCTTTCCCCTACACTCGTATATTATTATTTATCTCGTTAGAGATAGAGTAATAGTGTCATGTTTCTATACAACCAAAAATTGACCTCGATATGAAAACCACCTTGACGAGTCTGTCATTATGTCATAGTTCCGCCATTCACGACAAACTACCCCCCCCCTCTCGACGAGAAATTTGAGAGTTTTTGTAGCTCTATTTTCTGTAACAGGGAAGTCTGTCAAATTGTCTGTATTCATTTATTTTATCTGTGTAACTTACTTACTTGAAGAACTTGAGCTTTTCAATAGTAGGCCACTCAATACTACAAGCCCTAATGCTTCTGTTACTGATATACTACGTAGTGTAAATATATCTGTAATTAACCAGTTCCATAGCCACATTACTGGATATGCATATAGTAATCCTATCATTAATACTAATCCTATACCCATTAATGATATTGTTATTGCTTCTGTTATTTTGTCTGTATTCATTTATTCTATCACCCTAACTCACTTACTTAATAAAATATTATTTAGCTTACCACCGTTGATTTTCACATCACGTACAAGTGTATCAAGTTTTTCATCTGAAGCGTTATCTATCTGATTAGTACAGTACTTTATATAATCAATAGCATCTTTTAATGTTTGTTTTTCTATTTTCGTCATTGTTACTTTATATGTTTTCATTTAATATCCTTTTAGTAAAATATTATTTAGCTTACCACGATTAGTTTTGGGGTTACGGAAACCTTCGTTGTCAGTTAGTAACCCCTCAACCTGTCTATTTTTTTCTGGGTAGTATCCATAGTTAAGGTGTGTTATGAAACGTCCACCTCGTCCAACCTATACCCATTCCTTTAGTAAATGTGGGGTGGCAGGGGGAGAAAGGAATAAACCCCAACCGTCTCAATTACGTAATTACGGTGCCACCCCGAAATCTTTATTTTTTTTTATATATAGTCCCATCTAATTTACGAAGGATTTATGATAAAGTCAAGTGTTATTTCCTATTAAATATATAACCAACTACCGTATGGGTCAGTTCTATTCATGAATGTACTATACTCATGAATGTTTGCTCTTACTGCGTTTACCCCTTTAGTGTATGGAGCCTTCCAACCAGCGGGTTTGTATATGTTCCCTGTTTCTTTTTCTACGAAACATACTACACCACCACCGTCTTGGATTATCTTAAAATACTTTCTACCATTAGTATTAACTGAATATCCTGGAGGTAACATTCTACCTTTATATGCTTCTTTTGCTGAACGATTTAGTTCTTCAATTAAAGTATCCATATCCATTGACATTGTTGATTTCATTATGTTAATTCCTTTCTGTTATTAATGTATAATTCTCAAAATCTAAAAGTTCGGGTTTAATAGATATCCAAACCATGTCTTTACCTTCAAATGAATTCATGTGTTCTCCAATATCAATCACTTTCTTTTTATCTAATGAAGTGATTAGAGCCCTTACAACTTTCATATCGTAATCTGGTCCAACGACCCAATCACCTATGTAACCTGGTTCTGGAGTATCTACCCAATCTGCATACTCACTTTCCATAATTTGTTCAACGAACTTAGTTTCTAATTTTGTCAGTTTCATTGTTTTTTCCTTTATTTGTTAATGATTCTAAATCTCTTTTAGCTAATTCTATATGGAGTACAATTTCATCCACATCCATATATTTCTTATCTGATTTATCTAGTTCATATAGTGCTCGATTCAAATCATCTCTAATCGATTCTAATTTTGTCAGTTTCATTCTTTTTCCTTTTTCCTTACACATGAAGTTACCACCAATAAATGGTAAAGTCAAGTGTTATTTTAATTTATTTTATGATTAAAAGAGAGTTGATAATAAATCTTCTCTATTGATTTTTGAGATTTCTTTCGAAGTTAGCTTTCTTATAGACCCATCTGGTTCTTCATAATTACCCGATCGTGCATATACATCAGACCACCCTCCCATTTCACAATCTTTTATTGGAATTTCTTTTGTTTTTAAATCTCTTACTTGTCGCATGTCGAACTTCATTGTTTTTTTCCTTTTTTCGTTACTTAAATATAATACTAATAATTGATAAAGTCAAGTACTATTTTAAACCTTTGCACGATATTGATTGAATAACCTTCAGTATGTTAATTACTCACCATTCAATTATTGTAAGTACCAATACCGTGTCTAACTTAATTCTTTGAGAGTTCCAAATAGGTAGTCACTCTCAAACCCACCGTCTTTTCAAATACCCGTAAAAAAGACAAAACCACGGTTATAAGATAGATATTGTAATATAATCACCATAATACTCTGAATGTCTATGTTCAACATTATCGAATATTTTTTTAAATTCAACGAATATTTTATCTACATCAACTGTATCTTTAAAAACTGCATAATCTTCCTCTTGTAAATCTACACGAAATCGTTCGTCTTCGATTTCTTTTATTTTGTTATCATATACTAGTTTCATTTTATTGTTTCCTTTGTTTAGAATTTTAAATTACCGTACCACTCATCCCATGATACTTCACGTCGAGTTGGTACATATACTGGTAATGGTCCAGTTTCCGTTTCGTCTAATACATTATTCCACACTCCGAATGTACCATTAATATCATATACTTCGCCAGTCTTTTCGATATAGTCTTTATCAATACTTACTATTTCACCACATGACTCCATAGCCCCAGTAGTATATTCAACACCATTTTCATCAACGCCAATGACTGTTACCTCTGTATCATACGAGTCTATATTCTCATGACGTTCTTCAATTTCAAACCATTTTATATTCATTTTTATTTTCCTTTAATTAATTACGTATGGAGTATTCCATCTTCCAAATCTTACATGTACATACCAACCGACATCAAAATAATCAACCATAGGTTCAGACCTATTGTGATTTCCGACATTCAGTACTCGTATTACTTTAGTGAGAAATTCTAATACTCTACCACTGAAGTCTTCTTTATACCAATACACATTCACATCTAATTCTCTATCTCTGGAATGAGCTTGCTCAAAGATATGATTACGGGGTCTATCTTTCATCACTTCGTTATAATTTCCAATCACATCCATGTTACCTTCTTTAATAGTCAGTATAACACTGGAGTGATTATCTACGGATAGTGAACCTTTAAATCCATATTCTTTAAGTAAGTCTCTCACGAGTGGAGCGACAGATTTCTTTCTTTCTTGTGAGTAATAAGCCATTTGTTAATTTCCTTTGTTTTTGTTACGATGTAATATACTACGGATATATGAGAAAGTCAAGTACTTTCTTAATTTATTTTGAGTTTAAATATTCAGTATATCGCTCGTTGTAATTACCACGTCCGATATTACGATATCTCCCAGCTTCAATCCACGTATAGAACTCTTCGAGTGTAGTAGCTTCAACTGGTGTAAGATATTCATAGATATACATTAATGAATCAGTATATCCACCAGTTGACCTTAACCCCATTAACATTAAATTCCATAGACCTTTATTAATTCGTTTCATCTTAGTTTCCTTTTTCATTTCACCTAAATATACTACTAATATTTGTTACTGTCAAGTCTTATTTTAAATAAACTCGTTATTTATATAAGCAATAATATCATCAGCCGTATCTGTGAAGTCGTGGTAAAACTCATCACCACTCATACCATTTACTTCTGTGATTATTACATCACCCAATTTGATATTCCAATGAACCAACAACTCTTGATTGTTAGCGTCATCAAAGTATTCAAATTCCTCATCATTCGTGAAGTCGAGTGTGGTAACACTTGACGGTATTACTTCTAATTCGTTATCGTGTATTGATACTGAGAGTGCTTTCATTTTGAATAACTCCCGCTTAATTTAATAATCATCGACCAAATTACCAATCCCTTATATGAGTTTTTTTCACTGTATTTTAATCCGTTATACATTTCATATACTTCCCTACTTGTTTTATTCTTTAATGCCTTTCGGATACCTTCACGAGATAGAGTTTTTAATTTAGAGTATTTCATTGTTTTTTCCTTTTCTTGTTACCTTAATATACGACTACTTAATGAGAAAGTCAAGTGTTATTTTAAATAAATGACGCTCTATGTCTTAACCGTTTTAGTCCCGAGTCCCTAATCATTCTAATCCGTGCTCTCGTCAAATCAAATTCTTCACTTATATCAGACAATGACAGACTATTAGCTATTCCAATTCCAAAATACATTTTTAGAATACGTGATTCTCTCGACGGTAGTCCATTTAATAAGTTTAGTAAAACTTTCATATCATACTCAACATCCAATACAGCATCTAAATTATAGTCTGATGGAGTATCATCTAATACACCCAATGGATATACAGTAGAATCTAATGCATCAATTGTCGTATCAGTGTAGTTCTTATATTCTCTATACACATCATCTCGTGTAACACTTGTTTCATGTTTCATCATTGTTTAGTTTCCTTTTTCATTACGTTGTAATGTACTACGAATAAATGGTAAAGTCAAGAGTTATTTTTAAACGTTTTCATCTTCTATTCGGACTTCAAACATTCCACCACCTTGTTTCCATGTGGTTGAATCTCCAATTAAACCTTGATTATTTCCGAATAATTCATCTTGTTCACCCAACATATCATTTACCTTTGACATCACAATACAATCAGTTATAACATGGTCTAATGCCTGTTCTAAGGGTATTCCACCTTCAATCATATCATTGAACCAATCTTCTGGATTCATAAGTGGAACTTCACCATTTACTTTAATTACTTGTCCGTGTTTATACTTCATTGTTTTTTTCCTTTTTTCGTTACTTGAATATACGACTACTTAATGAGAAAGTCAAGAGTTATTTGTAACTAATTTGTGGAGTGGTTTCTTATCGGCTAGTCGGATTTTCACCACCCCACATTTTAACCTACTATCCTAACGGTGAATTAATCATATTAACAGGAAATTTATATTTCTTACCATCAGTAATCTTTTCCATTATAACTGGATACTTCGTAGACCGCGGTTTAAATCCTATTATCTTATAATTATGACCCATGTGAGTAATAACATCACCGAGTGATTTAGTAATACCATGTACAGAAGCATATGTATTAAAGTCAGTAGCTTCTCTAGTCATAACACTCCCATCATTATCAATAGTACTAACGTTTAATTTCAACGTCATATTATCTGAAGTATATGAAGCTCTACCTCGTGTAATCACTACACCATATTTAGTAGCCACATCATCAAGTGCTTTCTCAATATCACTACTAATTAGTTTTACTGTATTTCTATCTAACATATTCATTTCCTTTGTTTTGTTTTTGTTACCCTATAACATACAACCATTATATGACAAAGTCAAGCCTTTTCGTAGCCAGTAATCCTAATAAAAATAATTCTATCTCCCACGCTATGAAAGTAGTTCCAGTACCCTCCAGTGGTCATATTAGCTAAATTAAATACACCTCAAATAACACCCAACCATCAAATAACGACGATATACATAGATTATAATAGACTACATTCATAGGTATATGAGACACTCATTATAGCATACAGTTTGACGTTACCTAATATACAACAAATAACTGAGAAAGTCAAGCTATTCCCTAAGTATTCAGAATATATGAGTAGTGTAATAGCTACGTGAGTGTATCATCCGAGTAGCATATCCAAAAAAAAATAATAAACCCCCCATAATTTACAACAAATAACTGAGAAAGTCAAGCTATTTCCAGAAATAGTTATAGACGAGTATAAAATAATTTACATAATATAATAGTATAATTGGTTTGAGTAGCTAATCCAAGCTGATACGAGTGGGATGAGGGGGTTGGGGCTATTTGATATGGGATTATAGGGGAATTTATTCTTGGGAAATAGCTTGACAACCTCGATAGGAACAAGTAATACATTATTTATATTATGATTATTGTGATATTTTAAAGTGGGTAGTTGTGGGTAAGAGTGGGAGATTCAGATATTTAGTTGTGTCAAGTATTTTTCCACCTAATTCTACACCCAAGTATGAATATAAAAAATAGGTATATGTGTAAGATATTGTCAAGTAACCAGTGTAAAATAGTTTCTATCATAATAGTATTTATTCAATAAGGAAAGTCTTATATATCATACTTTCATCAAAGCACCTCACTCAATTAGAGGAAATCCTTGAACAAACTCTGTCAGCCCACCAACGAGCACATTGGGACGATCCCAAGGCACGTTCAATCATTATAAAGGTTAATCTAAATTCGGTATTATTTAGTGAAATAACCAAAGACACGGTCTTTACTCATAAGAGATTTCAGAATTTATCAGAACTTCGTGGTCTTGTCAATAATACTAATAATATAACAACTAATATAAACGCCTTAATCATTTCATATAGATCGGTTATACTTTGGTCCACTCTATTATTCTCTTTATTAGTTTCTCAATCTTCTCTACTACACCGTGTTTAAGTGTAATATACGCAAATAATAATACTATTAAATGTGTCTTATATGGATTTGGTGGTATTGCTATTTCAAGTGCTATAAATATAGATATGAATACTTGTAATGTAAATTTTATTATACCCTTTATATTTTCCATCTTCCTCTCTCTCGCTGTTATTTCGTCTTGCTGTTATTTCGTCTTGCTGTTATTTCGTGAATAGAAATATCACCACATTTTGAAATATCACCACATTTTGAAATATTACCCACTTCGAAATATCACTACACTTTCCACTCATATATACATAAATATACTCGTGATTAAAATATGACTACCGAGCCCACCTTTATTTCGTATTTTATTTGATGTGTTTTACATACACTTGTAACTATTTCTATCATCTTGTCGGAATACCCTGTAATTATTAAAAGTGGACCATCGTTTAAAAGTATGAAATTTTCGGTGAGTCTCTCTACTTCATCGTGTCGTCTATTATGTAAATCAAGTTTTTTCACTTGCCATTTTCCCTTGCCATTTTCTATTACTATGAATATATTACGAGAGTTAGAGGCCTTGCTGTGAATATAACGTGTGTAAGAGGCCTTGCTGTGAATATAACGTGTGTAGAAGCTGAACCCATTCAAATCTTCCAAGCCTGGAATGTAACGTGAGTGTGAGAGTTAGAGGCTGAATCCTTGAAAATCTTTTGATTTTTAAGGTTCTCTCTATTCACGGTGTCACGCGTATTCTCATCGGTTGTTGTTTTTTTGTTGGTGTCACGCGTGGTCATTGTGATGCGTTTTTTCTTGTGTGTATTCCTTCATTGTAATATATAGGTTATAGGCAATAAAAAAGGGAACTTATTAGAGTTCCCCGTTTTCATTTATTTAATACTTTTTAAGTTTACTGGTTGGTTTCCAAAATCCATTTTTATTTTCAACGTAATCATCACTAATCAATAAGTTTAAAAATGATGCTGCTCCAAATGTTACACCAGCATATGCCCTAAACTGTTCTCTATATTTTTTATCCATTTGTTTAATGAACTTTCCTTCACTACCACTTGGGTCAATAAAATCTGCATCTGATTTCTTGCCGGTCATGATTAAATTGAGCAGATCCGGATTGATCAATCTTTACATTTCCCTTTGATATTGTTTACCAAAAAATCGTTCATAATTTTCTTGTAATATATGTTTTTTTGTCATTTTAATCTCCTATCTCTTAAATCTTTTGTAAAACTCTGAAAATTCATATTTTGATTTTGGTTCTTTTTCCACTTCACTAATTCTACGAAACTGTTTTCCATCAATCATAAGTGTTTCTTGGTTTAATTCATTACCAGTTCTGGGGGATTTGGCACCAACTACCTTCTCCATGCGTCCGAGTTCTCTCCTACTTTTTCTAAATTCTTCTCTATCATCATCAACAATTGATTGAATCCTTGATATTTCTTCTTCATCACCCGTTTCTTTTGCATCGTCCAACTCCCCCTTTGAAAAAGTAAGGTTTTCTTCGGCGGTATCATAATCATCTTCAATTTTTTCCTGATTAGCAGTATAATATGTTTTACGAGATGCAACGAATTCTTTTCTATCACCATCAACAATTGATTGAATCCTTGATATTTCTTCTTCATCGCCCATTGCTTTTGCATCGTCCAACTCCCCCTTTGAAAAAGTAAGGTTTTCTCCAGCAGTAGCATAATCATCTTTAATTTTTTGTGGGTCTAATTTTTCTTCACCACTTGGTCCTTCACCACTCGGTTCTTCACCACCATCATCATCATCAGCTTGTTGTGCTTGTTTTGAACCTGGATGGGCTTTTATATATTGTGCCTGTGCTGATGCATCCATATCATCCCACCAATCTTCTTGTAATTTACTTTCTTGATGTTGTTTCATTACATCTTCAAGTGTTGGAAGTGGATCACCAAATTTTCTTTTTGTGAATCCAGGTGTACTTTCGTTTATTAATTTTTTT
>Ga0209774_1000507_pt1 | contig 31443 bp, 39 predicted proteins | sample SaaInlV_150m_DNA_2_FD_184648 | JGI IMG/M metagenome (GOLD analysis project Ga0209774, IMG submission 184648) | Marine microbial communities from expanding oxygen minimum zones in the Saanich Inlet - SI037_S2LV_150m_DNA (SPAdes) (version 2) | ecosystem: Environmental > Aquatic > Marine >... | reverse complement strand
CCGCCGTCCCATTACTAATCACCGCAACACGATTACCCTTCCCAGTATATTCATAGGCAGCATCAGGATTCTTTTCAATCTCAAGACAAGGAACAGCAACCCCAGGAGAATAAGCAAGAGCCAAATCTTTCTTCCCTTCGACCGAAGTCAAAATTTCAGTCCCAATCTTCCCAGCACGACCACTTTCTCCTCGATGATACTCCAAAGCCTCTTCATTCATTCCCATAACAAAATAAAACTAAAAATCTTTTTAACTCTTTGTAATCACTCTTAACACCGAACCCCAACTTCCCCAAACAACTCATTCAAAACACCCTTCAATTTCAAAAGCTCCTTTTCAGAAACCTCAGCCTTATCCATAAACTTCGAATCAATCATGCTAGTCTGCGGCTTAAATCCCTGCAAAAAAATCCTCCCCGGCTTCGGGCTCACCAGAGTCATCTCCGATGAGGACCCACCACAAACCTCACCTATCCACTCGCCCATACTAACCAAACTCGCTTCATCATGAAAACCCGGAACAACTGTAGTCCTAAACTCACTATTCTCAAAATCATTCACAATTTTAATCGACTCCTCAATCTTTTTAACATCAACCTCAACACCAGTAACCCGAGAATAATCCTCCTTCGCACCCTTAACGTCCATAGCAATATAATCAACCAACCCCTCATCAATCATCTCCTTAAGCCTCTCCGGAAAACTCCCATTCGTATCCAATTTAATCTTAAAACCCAACTCTCGAATTCTCCTAATAAAATCAAAATCCAAACTAACCAACGGCTCTCCCCCACTAATACAAACCGCATCCAACTTACCAACCCTTCCTTTCAAAAATTCCAAAACCTCCTCCTCACTAAAAGCACCTTCGCTGTTTTTCACAACCAAGTCACTATTATAACAAAACCCACACCGAAAATTACATCCCCACAAAAAAACAATACAGCAAATCTCCCCAGGATAATCAATCGTCGAAACCTTCTGCAACCCACCAATTTTCATCACCATCCCTCAAAAACAAAATCATACCTTATAATCATTATTACACTAAACTACTACTCAACACTTCACAAGAAACTCAAAGATTTTTCCCACACTCAGGACCAATACAAAATTCCTCACTACCCAAATCAACCTCATCAAATCTCTGTTCATCTACATTAATCTGCGACTTAACATTGCCCCTCTCCTTAACCCGACCAAAATCGGGCTCACCAGAGTCATGTCCAGACGTGGACCCAAGCCTCTCAATATCATCCTCCCCCAAATACTCTCCCAACTGAACCTCAATAATCTCAAGCGGAATCTTGCCCAAATTCTCCAACCGATGAACAACTCCAACTCCAACATAAGTAGATTCACCCTTCCTCAAAACAACTTCATCATTATCAAGAGTAACCTTAGCAACTCCAGAAACAATAACCCAATGCTCCGACCTATGCAAATGCTTTTGCAAAGAAATAGATTTACCAACCCCCAACGTCAATCTCTTGACCTGATACCCAGCCTTCTTCTCAATAGAAACAAACCTACCCCAAGGCCTTTCAACAGCCCCACTCTCACTTCCAAATCCAATTTCTCCAACCATCAAAAAAAACACAAAACAATCTTTATAACAATTATTACACTATATTAGGCACTAATACAAAACTAAAAAACTATCTAATAAAAAATAAAAAAGGCTCGACTAAATCGAGCCATATCAAATCAACACTTACCGCAAAATACAGTTCTATCACTAAACTCAGCAGCCTTACCGTCGTTCCACCGACAAATAGGCCTCAAATACCCCACAACACGACTCCAAACTTCGCATCTAGTCCTCGCCATCACTCTTCACCTCTTATTTTTAATTTAGATTCTTCTTTTCCATCATTTCCAACAACAATCTGCAGTTCCTTCTTCTGAACAGAATTATCGCTAAAAGCACTAACTTTCTTAACCTCAGGATTCATCTCAACCTCAACAATCTTCTCATTAACAGCTTCCTCAGCAACAACATCATCAGCCGCACTCCTCTTCCCTTCAGCAATTTCCAAATCACACTTCGGACAAAACTCATGCTCTCCACTCAAATACCCATGAGTAGGACAAATCGAAAACGTCGGCGAAATCGTAAAATAAGGCAACTTATAATTAAACGCAATCTTCTTAACCATTTTCTTAACCGCATCATTAGTCATCTTCTCCCCAACAAAAGTATGAAACACCGTCCCACCAGTATACTTAGTCTGCATCTCATCTTGCAAATCAAGAGCTTCAAAAACGTCATCAGTAAAACCAACCGGCAACTGAGAAGAATTTGTATAATAAGGTTCAGCACCTTTCTGAACAGCCTCCTCGTTAGCAACAATTATCCTACCAAATCTCTTCTTATCAGTTCTAGCAAAACGATAAGTCGTACCTTCTCCAGGCGTAGCTTCCAAATTATAAATACTGCCCGTCTCCTCTTGATATTCAGTCAACCTATCCCTCATAAAATCTAAAACCTTCAAACTAAAAACTCGGCCCTTTTCAGTCGTGATATCCTCCCCTGGCATAAAATTCTTAATCGCCTCATTCATCCCAAGCAAACCAATCGTTCCAAAATGATTCTTCCAATATTCCCCGAACCTCTCATGAACAGCCCTCAAATAAAACCGTGAATAAGGATAAAGCCCCATATCAGTAAACTTCTCAACAGCCTTCCTCTTAATCTCCAAACTTTCCTTCGATAACTCCATCAATCTATCAAGCCTAGCTATAAAATCATCTTCACTCGTCGACACATATCCAAGTCTAGCCATATTCACAGTCACAACTCCAATCGAACCAGTCAAAGGATTCGCTCCAAACAAACCCCCACCTCTCTTCTTAAGCTCAGTATTATCAATCCTCAACCGACAACACATACTCCGAGCATCCTCCGGTTTCATATCCGAATTAACATAATTAGAAAAATACGGTATACCATACTTCGCAGTCATCTCCCAAATAACCTCATGAGCAGGATTATCAAAATCAAAATCTTCTGTAATATTATAAGTCGGAATCGGAAAAGTAAAAACCTGACCACTAGCGTCGCCCTCAATCATGCATTCCGCAAAAGCCTTGTTAAACATATTCATCTCCTCTTGAAAATCTCCATACTTTTCCATCTGCGGTTGCCCACCAACAATCACATACTCATTCTTCATGTAATCTGGAACTTCCAAGTCCATAGTAACATTAGTAAACGGAGTCTGAAATCCAACCCTCGTCGGAACTGCCATATTAAAAACAAATTCCTGCATCGACTGCTTAACCTGCTTGTAAGTAAGTTTATCGTAACGAATAAACGGAGCAAGAAGCGTATCAAAATTACTAAACGCCTGAGCACCAGCAGATTCACCTTGAAGCGTATAAAAGAAATTAACCGCCTGTCCCAGTGCAGTTCTCAAATGTTTAGGCGGACTACTTTCAACCTTTCCCTTAACGCCCTTAAACCCAACCGTCAATAAATCCTTCAAATCCCAACCAACACAATAAGAACCAAGCGTATCTAAATCATGAACATGCAAATCCCCAGCCTCGTGAACCTTCCTAATAGCCTCAGGATAAATTCTCCTCATCCAATAATTCGAAATAATCTTCTTAGAAATGTAATTATTCAAACCCTGCAAAGAATATCCCATATTAGAATTCTCTTTAACCATCCAATCATTCAGTCCAATATAATCCTCAACAGCCTCAATCGTATCAAACAAACCCTTAACCGTCCTAAGTTCATCCCGACTTTTCCTATACAAAATAAACGCCTTCGCAACTTTAGCATGCCCCTCCTCAATCAAAACCTTCTCAACCAAATCCTGCGTATCCTCAACATCAGCAATACCATGCTCTCCATAAATACGATCCAACTTCTCAACAATCAACCCACAAATAATCTTAGCCCTCTCCTTATCTTTACCACCAACCGCTCGAACCGCCTTCCAAATCGCACCTTCAATCTTGTCAGCCTGGAAGAAAACAACGCTCCCATCTCTTTTTCTTATTTTTTTCATTTTTTATTTCCTTATTTTAATTTTTTTAGTTCATCTCGAAACTCATCAATGTCCGCAAAGTCCCGATAAACCGCCGCAAACCGAATGTAAGCAACTTTATCCACCCTCTTCAACTTCGCCATAACAAACTCTCCAATCTTCGAACTCGCAATATCCTTATCCTTCGCAATCCGATAAATTCTAGCCTCAACCTCACTCACAAACCCATCAATCTCCTCACTCGTAAATGGCCTTTTCTGAAGATTCTTAACAATTCCCTCAGTCAATTTATCCCGCGAAAACTTCTGACGCCTACCATCCTTCTTAATAACATTCAAATCCAACTCAACCCTCTCATACGTAGTAAACCGCTTACCACACTTCAAACATTCACGTCTTCTCCGAATTTCAGAACCACTGTCCCTCTTATCCGTAACCCGGAGTTCACTAGCTGTACAGTATGGACATTGCATCTTGTTTTTTGTTATTTTATAATGAATACAAGATATTGTATCTAGCACCCTTTTCAACCACAACTTCTTGTAGTCACAAAACAAAACTAATATTTCAACTATATAAAGATTATTGTAATAAAAGACACACTTTCGTTAACAATAGTTAACATTCAAAATTTCCAGTTACTTTTTTCAAGTAATTATACATCTTTAAGAAGCCAAATAAGCGCCTTTTATTTCCTCAAAAACAGCTTCGACAGACTGGTCCCCATCAACAACAACAATACTTTCATCCCCCATCAAGCCAGGCAAAACCTCAGAAAACTCCAAATAACTATCTCTAACTTTATTTACAAACTCCTTATCGCTATCAAATTTTCGCCGACTCAAACCATCCCGCTTCTCCAATCTACCAAAAACCACATCAACAGGAACATCAATAAGTATAGTCAAATCCGGAACACGAGAACCCTTATTCGCCATAGCAATATCCTCATAAGAAATTCCCTGAGCACCCTGAAACGCAAAATTCGAATACCAATATCTGTCACTAAAAACATCAATACCTTTCTCCAACATGGGAACAAAAATCTCATTATGCACCTTTCTATTCTCTGCAAAATACCCAACCGCAGCAACATTATTAGAATACGGGTCCCCTACACTCTTCAACAAATCTCTAGCCTTCTGCCCATTTCCATCAAAAATATTCGGCTCTCTCGTCCTAAAAATAGTATTCGCTTTATCCAAACCATAAACAAAATCAGTCAACTTAGAAAGATGTGTCCCTTTACCACATCCATTAAGACCTTCAAAAACAATTAACTTTCCTGTTTTCATTAGCAACAAAAAACATCAACCTTTCTAAACAATTATACACTCCAACATATATATCAAATACACTTAACAATATCACAAAACTTACAAATCTTCCCTCGAGAAACCTCTCCACAAACCTCACACTTCCCAACTTTCCTTTCACTCCTCTTAAAACCCTTCACACTCTCCATAAACCCCTCAACAATTCCCAACTTCTCCTCATCACTTAAAGCTTCCCTCATCCAACCTCTCGTATCAACTCTATATGTCCCAAGCGCACAAGGACACCTCTCATACAAAATATCAAACTTCTTCCCTCTAGCATAACTCAAAATCTCACCCTCAGGAACAAAGAACAACGGCTTAACCCTCTGCACAAACCCGTCTCCAACATTCTCCCCATTCCCAGTCGCAGGACCCTGTCCCACACCAAGCATAATATTCCCTTTCAAAAAATTCATCAAAACATTCTGCGCCTCATCGTCCAAATTATGCCCCGTCACAATAACATCAGCGCCCATCTTCCGCGCCCACCGATTCAAAATCCACCTCTTCACAATCCCACAAACAGTACATCCAGTCAACCCCTTCTTCTTCGCCAAAACCGCCTTAACAAAACAAATCCCCTGCCCAATCTCCTTCTTCATATCAACAATCGTCAATGGAACACCAATCTCCCCACAAAACCTATCCATATTCTTCTTATGAATATCACTCCACTCTCCCAAATACAAATCAATCATCAACCCATGAACATCATAACCCAACTTCTTCAAAATATACAAAACACTCGTAGAATCCTTCCCTCCACTAAGCGCAACAACAACCTTATCCGACTTCCTCATAAGCTTATATTTGATTATTGTCTCGGTAATCTTCTTCTCAATATCCATAAAATTCAAAACAAAAACCAACTTTTAAGCCTAACTCTTAACAATCTTATAACTCAAAAAACCAAAAGCACCAATAATCAAAACAACAAGTAAAATCAAAAACTCCAAATTACTCTCAAAAAACCGACCATCCTCATCATCACAAGCATCCCCAATATCGTCCCCATCACTATCAGCCTGATTCCTGTTAGAAATCCTCAAACAATTATCATCAACATTCAAAACCCTATCATTGTCAAAATCATCACAAGCATCCCCTTTCCCATTATAATCAATATCCTTCTGATCCAAGTTCGAAACAAACAAACAATTATCCACCCCATTCAAAATACCGTCCCCATCAAAATCACTCTCATAAAGCGAATTCCTAAAAAACTCACTCTCCACACTAAAAAAAACAGGCAAGGGCTTAGACCCTCTAGCAAAATTACTATCTCCATACTCACCAAAATAAATCTTCCTAGTCCTATTACAATCATTATCAACATAAAAATAACCATAATCAGCGTCACTATAAGGAACACTCTCATAAAACGAAGTATCCCTAATTTTCAAAAGCCCATCAAAATTAAAAACAATATCTAACTCACTCCCCTTAAAGTTATTCAAACTCAGCTCGTAATGAAACTTATCTTTGTTAAGAGAAAAATCAACTTTATTATTTCCCTGAAAAATCTCAAAAGAATTAATCAAAGAATCTTTCGTATCAATAATAATTTTGTCGACAGTAACACTCTCTGGGTTTTGAAAAGTAACTCTCAATCCAGAATCTCCACCAATAAAATCACTATTAAAATTACCATCAAAAAGATTCTCAACTTCATTAACACTATATCCAGGAACAGAATTAACATACCAATCCCTATTGCGATCCAACCTACTCCCTCCCATTCCACTATCAACAAAAATCTTATCCTCAGAATAAAGATTCGGCCTATCTATCGCACCAAACTCAACAGGCAACTCAAACTTCACATGCCCCATATACTCGCTACAAAGAGGCAAAACATTCATCTGATATTCATAATGACTAACATTAAATGCAAAAACTTGAGAAGAGAAAAAAACCAACCCAAGCAAAATCAAAAACCTATTTCTTCCTAGCATGTTCTAAAAAATACCCTCCAACCAAAAGTAAAATTCCAAATATAATAAACCCAACAATCCTCTCAGGATTAGGCAAAGAAAACAAATCTATAAACGCAATCTTAACAAGAGTCACCCCAAGCAAAAAGCCAACAAGCATCTTACCATCACTAGTCTGCACCTGCAAGAACAGAACCAAAGTATAAATCAACCACAAGACAGACAAAATAATTTCCCTAGTCTGATCAAGAGAAGGCGCTTGCATAAACCACCAAATATACTTGAAAAATGAAAAAATCAAAAAGTATCCAGAAATAATAAATGTCGCAGCACTCGCCTTATAATTAATATTAAATCTAAAAAACAAGAAAGAAAGAAACGGAACTAAAGCAAGAACAAACATAAAAAAAGTCGCATGACCAGCACTATCCACAAACCTCAAAACAAAAACATACCAAATAGCAACCAAACCTAAAAACGCAAAACTAGCCACATCATAAAACAAATCTTTAGAAACCGAAGACAGATAAGTAAACAATGCCCACTCCACAATAAAGAATATCATAAAATAATCCAAATCAAGAGCTTCAAACATAAAATAAATACCAAGATTCAAAGCAATAACACCAGCAGAAACCAAAGCATACCTAGCATTAGGAAAGCTAAGATTCAAACTCTTCAAATAAAGAGCCTGCAATAGATAAACAAACGAGAACAAAATAACAATCAAACCGAAAAGTCTACCAGACATAGGTGGCAACATTTCATAAAGCAAAGGCAAAAACGCAGCAGGAAGAAGTCCTAGTATAACAGAATCCAAAACAGAAATCTCCTTACTATTCAAAACACAACTAATCAAGGAAGATACATTAAATAAAATAAAATAAAAAAACATAAACATATATTCCACATTCCTATCAACACCCTCGCTATTTCCGAAAGTAGAATAAACAAAGATAAAAATAAGAAACATCATAACCGCTCTCAAATCATCCCAATTAAAAGAAATCGAAAGCCAAGTTAAAGCAATCAAAATAAGCAAATACCAAACCATAACAAAAATATGACTCCTAAAGCTATCCGTAATAATAGGAATCATAAATCCTCCAATCAGAGAGAAATAGGCAATAATCTTGGAAGAAAATTTAACCGAAAGAAAAATAGAAGAAACTAAAATTAAAAATCCGAAGAAGACACCAATGCTAGCAGGCATAACCTCATACACACTAACACCAACACCAATAGAAAGATACTCTAAAAAATACGCCCCTCCAAAAACAATATTAGACCAAGCAGGTTTTTTCTCACGAACCATATAGGCAACAAAAAACAAAACAAGTCCAACCAAAACACCAATCGCAACCTGAGCAGCATCGCCAATCCAACCTCTAGTTATTGAATAAAAGAAAAGTGAAATAATACCAATAGAAACTCCAGCTACCCCTAAAATACTAATAATCTGATTAGAAGAAAGACTAGGCCCCTTTCTAACGGGAGTAGAAACAGCAGTCACAGGAGTCGAAACAACTTTAGAACTCTCATAAACAGGAGAATCATCATAATCACTCTCATAAACATCATGATAAACCGCAGCCTCTAATTTCTTAATACGTTGATCCTGCGAAGCAACCTTTTTCTTCAAAGAAGACAACTCGTCCATAAAAAACAAAACAAAACAAATATTATAAACCTATCTCTCTTAACAATAAACAATATTAGACTCTACAAAAGATTTATAAACAATTTTAATTTCAACAAATTATGAAAAAAGGTAAATCACACAAAAAGCATTCTGAAAAACACAAAACAGAGTCGCATAAAAAAACTTCTAAAACAACATCAAAAAACCTTACACAAAACTACTGGGCAATCTCAACAATAGTTCTAGCAATTTTATTAGTTGGAACAATTGGAACAATTTTATCAGAACCAACTACAACAATTACAGCAGATGAAGCAGGGCAAAAAGTTCTAGAATTCGCAGAGAAACAGGGAGCTGAAGCAACATTAGTAAGAACAGCAGACGACGGATCATTATACGAAATAGTTTTATCAATCGATGGACAAGAAGTTCCAGTCTATGTAACAAAGGACGGGAAAACACTAGTCCCTCAACCAATTTCACTAGAAGAAGAAGAAACTCCATCAACAACTTCTACTCCAACGCAAACAACACCTACTCCTACTAATATTCCTAAACAAGAAAAACCAGTAGTTGAAGCTTTCGTTATGTCACACTGCCCATATGGGACACAAATAGAAAAAGGTCTTCTACCAGTTGTTGAACTATTAGGGGATAAAATAGATTTCGAATTCAAATTTGTTTACTACGCAATGCATCCAGCTCAAGGAGAAGTAGAAGAACAACTTAACCAATACTGCATTCAAGAAGAACAAAACGACAAATTCAACGCTTACCTAACATGTTTCCTAGGAAAAACAGGATCAGCAGAAGATGGAGCAGCATGCTTAAACGAAGCAAAAGTAGACAAAAACAAACTAACAACATGCACTGAAAAGACAGACAAAGAATTCAACGTTATGGCAAACCTAGAGGATCAATCTTCATGGCTAAGCGGACGATTCCCTAAATTCGATATTCACAAAGCAGACAATGAGAAATATCAAGTAGGTGGTTCTCCAACACTAGTAATTAACGGAGTAACAGCACAGGCTGGACGAGATTCAGTATCTTTACTTGGAGCAATCTGCGGTGCCTTCAATGTAGCTCCAGAAGAATGCTCAACAGTATTCGAGGCAGTGTCTCCAAGCCCAGGATTCGGATGGTCAACAACAGAGACTCAGAACAACGCAGCAGCTTGCGGAGCTTAATTTTTTTATTTTTATCTAGGAAACATATACTCTACATCACTTCCATCTACACTCTTGAGAACAAACACATCCTCTTCAAAACCCAACATCTCACGCTGCCTAGAATAATAAGATCCCAAAAGCAAACTAGAAATAACTTCACCTTCATTTCCTTTAATTATAGAACGCCCACCATTTAACCCTTTTATAATAATCCCAACTTTTGCATCCGCACTAAATGCAACGGCATAAGGCAACGCAGCTCCTTTCTTAGAACTATTGCCAATAATTTTATTCAATCCAGCAACTCTATCCCTAGTAGCATTAACAAATTGCCCTTCCTTAGAATCATAAACGAATTCATCAAATTTCTCATCTAGCTTCAACTTCATCTAAAAAAACAACAAAATACTCTTTTAAATTTTTATATACTATAATCAAACCTTATCCAAGTAAGCAATCTCATCCCCATTCAAATCCAACTCTTCCCGAATCTTATCACTTCCCAAAACCATCCTAAGCAATAAAAAATCTTTCATCGCACCCTTAACCGATATGTGAGCAACTTTCGCATACTTCTCACAAATCGATTTCTTCTTAGCAGCTCTCTGATTCTGCAACCAAATCTTCAAAATTCTACTAGGCTTCTTATAACTCGTCCACCCACCCCTATCATATTTCTTCACGCTAGCAACTCCAGCACCAAGCAAAAAATACTCATAAATCATAAACCTCCAATGCCTCTGCTTCCTAATTCTCCCTCGATAAACGTCAGCCAACGACAACCTGTCAAGAGCCAAACAAAGCTCCTCTCCGCTATAAACGACTGCCAAATTCTCCTCAACCCACAAAAAAACCTCATCAAGAGAAACATTCACATTATCATAAACCTTTAACATATCCTCATTAATCTTAGACTTTTGAAAAACAAACTGCAATGCTTCAAAAATAGACTTCTCCTTATCTCTCTCTCCAACTTCCGTCATCAACTCTTTAACTTCCATTTTACTCAAAATCTCTAAATCATTCAAAGCAGCCCTAATATCCCCACGCGCCCGAATCGCAATTCCCTTCAAAACCTCTCCAGAAACAGCAACATTTTCACTCTCACAAACATCCATCAAAATTTTCAAAACAACTTTATAATCAACTTCCTTCAATGCAACAATCTCCGCCTTCTTTCTCAGCATACTAAACTTCTTGTTCCAAATATCATTAGCAGTAATTATAATAGGGAATGCACTTTTGGCCAAAAGCCCAAGCAAAGTAACCAGTCCACCCCTATCCTTCATCGCACTAATCCCATCAACCTCATCAATCAAAATAATCTTCCCTTTACCAAACAAACTCGCCTGTCGAGAAGCCGGTCCAACAATTTCACTAATCTTCGCCTTATTCCTAAAATCACTCGCATTCAACTCCAAAATTTCAGCATCATTTTCCGAAGCAACAGCATAAGCCAAACTCGTCTTCCCAACACCAGGAGGACCATGCAAAACAATAGCCTTCTTCTTCGGAAAACTCTTCAAAAAAACCTTCACCTTATCAACCGCCAAATCCTGCCCTTGAACATCATCAAAACCCTTAGCACGATATTTCTCGCTCCACGGAATATTTTTCAAATTCATCATGGGATTCTTCTATACGCCTCAAAATTTATCTTAGAATTCCCAGCATCAAACACAGATTTCACCTCATATTTTCCTCTAGTCCAAACCTCACCGTCCATCAAAAAATGTGTAGCCTCCAAAATTTTAACCCCAGCTAATGGTCTAGATAACTGCTGGCTCCCCTTAGTTTCAAGCAAAGGAACCTCCCCTTCAGACCAATCCACATCATCACTAAACCAATATACTCGCTGTCCTTTCTTTAAAAAAGAATAAAATTTTCCAACTTCCAACTTTTCAGGTAAACATTCCTCAAGACCTCTCCCTTTCGTTCCAAATTCTCTCAAAGCCAAATCCGGATTAAACTCAACAGCAATTCCCATCATTCCTCACCCCTAAAATCACATCTATTCCACAAAAAATATCCAACCGAAAAATGTGCAACTCTTAGAGAAATCATCTCAAGTGAAAAGTTCCCACTATCTTCTTGCCCCATAAAAAGCCCCCAGTCACAATCATAAAGCATGCCTCTCCACCCTTCTATCTAAATCAGCCAACGTCCCCAAAATTCTACGATACCCAAAAAAATCAACCCTCTCCGGATTCTTAAAGGGTTTAAAATCAAGTCTATATTGAGCCATATTTTTAATAGGAATTTTTCGCAAATCATAAATGCCATGTTCTCCTTTGGTTTCTATACTAGCATAATTCTCAAGCCTTTTTTTCGCATCCTCGACACCATTAAGAAAAGCAACTCTTTTAGTCGGAAAACAGCTATCAAAAAATTTCTTCTTTCCAAGAAAAACATACTCTCTCAAATTATCCTTACTAAATTTTGCCTTGGCAACAGAAACATATTTCCTTAAATTACCATTATTAAAAAACCCAGCAACATCTGATTCAGAAACATAATCAACCGAAATTTCTTCATTCATTTAACCACCTCCTTACTACTACTAACACACCCCTTTCCAGCCCGAATAAATCCAGCCAACAAAGCCTCTAATTGTATAAACTCGTCACTCCCCTCCACTAACCTAAATTCAGCCTCTCCCGTCCTCTCCGTCAACTCAACCTTAAGCAAATCATCAATCGGCAAATTCCAAATCTCTCTCTGAATCGCCTTAATAACATCCTGCCCGGAAATCGACTCCTTAAGCATTATATCCAACAACTTCTCTTTAGCATTCACAAAATCACTACTCAAAGCATAATCCAAAACAATCTTAATATCAGAAGGCCTAGCCTTAGAAACAATCGTATTCACCAAATCAGGAGTAATATTTGGACTAATAGAAGCAGTGGCCTGCAACAAATTAATAACCCTACGACAATCTCCCTCGCTAGCCTCATACAAAGCCCCAAACGCATCATCACTAATCGTCAAGCCCTCACGCTTCGCAATCAAATCAATCCTCTTCTTAACGTCCTTTTTCTCTAGTAACTGAAATCTAAATACAACAGTCCTAGATTGAATAGGATCCAAAATCTTAGAAGAATAATTACAACTCATAACAAACCTGCAAGTCGAAGTATAATTTTCCATAGTCCTTCGGAGCGCCTGCTGCGCCTCTCGAGTCAAAGCATCTGCCTCATCCAAAAAAATCACCTTAAACGGAACATCCCCAAGCGCTTTAGTCCTAGCAAAATCTTTAACCTTCTGTCTAACAACATCAATCCCTCTCTCGTCAGATGCATTAAGTTCCAAATAATTCTCTCTCCAGCTAGCTCCAAACAGCGTCTTAACAACAATCAAAGCCAAAGTAGACTTACCCACACCAGCAGGACCAGCAAACAATAAGTGCGGAATATTCATAGAACCAACAAGACTTTTAACTCTCTTCAAAATCTCCTGCTGCCCAACCATGTCCTCAAAAACTTCAGGCCGATACTTTTCCGTCCAAACTTCCGAATTAAAAGTAGTAGCCATCACAAAAAAACCAATTCTAACTTTATAAGGATTATTATGATAAAGAATAGGTCTTATCAAGACCATTTTCGAAAAAGAATTTTTTAGCAACATCAACTGAAAGGTATGCAAAAGCATTCCTAAATCTATGGTAATAATCAGCAGAATCCGGACCAAAATCAGAAAAGCTAGCATCAGAAATAGGAAAATAATTTTTACTTTTAGAAAAGGTTCTATCTGTTTCCATGATGAAATTGCACCGCAAGGGAGCACCCATAATATAATGAGCCAAAGAGGTATGATTACCCTCTCCATAAACATAATACCCTCCATTATCCAAAATAAGACCCACAGAAGGAAATTTGTCCCAAAACATAACTCTCTCAGCCATAACAGCAACAGTCCCTATACACCTCTTATCTTCATTAACATAAAATTTATCCCAAGGCCCTTCAAACAAAAATTCATCTCCTGACTTCATATTAATTCCTATCAACCCATGCAAAATTATCTAGCTTATCTATTTCTCTTCATCTTTCTCTTACGCTTTTCTTTCTTAAGCCTCTTACGCTGCCACTTCCAACGCATCTGACCTTTCTTCTTCCATCTTCTACTAGATCTCTTCATAACAACTAATCTAAAATTCCATTTATAAAGTTTTAGTCTATCAATTTAAAGAACTTCTCTTCAAAATCAACCACGACGCCACCTTTAACCTCAACACCCTCGCCCTTAAGCAAATCAACCTTAATCTCAATGGCATGAGCAAATCCCCCAATCTTACCACCCTTCCCAACAACCCGGTGACAAGCAACCTCAGGAGCATGCGGATTCCTATTCATAGCTCCACCAACAGCACGATAGGCACCAGTTCCCAATGCTCTAGCAATCTCACCGTAAGTAGTAACCCTACCTTTAGGGACTCGCCTCAAAACATCATAACATCGCTCATCAAAAATTTTCATAAAATACTAAAGTCCAAAAGCTTTAAAACTATTTTCCTCCCTCTAATCTAAAGTCCCATAGTCTAGTGGTCAAGGATGCGAGACTCTGACTCTCGCGACCCAGGTTCGAATCCTGGTGGGGCTATTTCACAAACAAAATGCAAAAAATACAAGCAACCCTCTTAAAAAATCAAGTAACATCCAACTCAGCTGAAGCTCACTCTCTCCAAGCAAAATCCAAATTCGGAGAAAAATCAAACCAAAAAATTCTCTATTCAATACAGGAAGCATTCTTTCTAAATGAAACACAAAAAATGTCCATCCAAGATCATAGAGGAAAAACATTAACCAAACAAGAACTCCTAAAAAAATTCTGCAACATAAATAAAAACTTCGAAACAAAATACGCCGTATTCAAAGATCTAAGAAAGAAAGGCTACATTGTAAAAACCGCACTAAAATTCGGAGCAGAATTCCGAGTATACGGAATCCCAAAAAACTCCCACTCCAAATGGATATGTTTCACAACCTCAGAAAATTCCAAAACTTCCTGGCAAGACTTCGTAGCAAAAAACAGGGTAGCACACTCAAGCAAGAAAAACCTCTTAATTGCAATTGTTGACGAAGAAGCAAGCGTCTCCTACTTCGAAGTCAAATGGACCAGACCATAAATAAACACCTATCACAAATATCTTTATAACTCCAAAACTTTTCTAAATACCATGATAGACGTCCAAGAAAAAAAAAGCAAAATAATATCCTTTTTAGAAACTTCAGGACCATCTTTGCCTGTAAGGATTGCAAAAACAATAGAAATGGATCCTGTTTTTGCATCCGCACTTCTCTCAGAACTTTTATCATCAAAACAATTAAAAACTAGCCACATGAAAATCGGAGCTTCCCCTCTCTATCTACTGCCAGGACAAGAAAACCAACTAGAAAAACAATCAGAAAACCTAAAATCAGCAGAACAAGAAGCACTAGTCAGATTAAAAGAAAAAATAGTCATAACTGACGAAGACGAAAACCCAACAACAAGAGTAGCCCTACGAAACATCAAAGACTTCGCAATACCATTCAAATTCAAAGAAAAAATAATGTGGAAATATGCTTTTTCCAATCAAGAAGAAATAAACAAACTTCTAAACCCAAAAGAAGAAGAAGAAAAGAAAGAAGAATCAATCAAAAAATCAGAAGAAAAACCAAGAGAAAAAATACAAGATCCAGAAAAAGAAATCAAAACTCCAGAACCAGAAGTGCCAAAAGCATGGGAAGTAAAAAAAGAAGAAATTAAAAAAATTAAAAAAGAATCCCATAAACCATATGAAACACAAAGTGATAAAAAACAGAAAAAGAAAGTAGAAAACATATTTATAGAAGAAGAACCCGAACCAGAATTTCTAACCGAGATAAAAAACTTCCTAGAAAGAAAAAACATAAAATTCTTAGAAGAAATAAGAACAGAAAAAAAGGAAATAATGGCCACGGTAGAGATAACCTCCCAGCTCGGAAATATCAACTTCCTCTTAATAGCAAAAAACAAAAAAACAGCAACAAAAGATGAAATCAACGCCGCAATACAAATAGCAACAAAAAACTCCATGCCCTGCCTCTTAATAATAAGAAAAACTCCATCCAAGCCAATACAAAAAATAATAGATGAAAACCACCTAATCAAGCTAGAAATTATAAACTAGCAACCATAATACTTTTAAAGCCAAAACAGTACCCATAAACATGGGAAGAATAAAACCAACATTAGTAAAAAGAACATCAAGACAACTACTCGAAAAATCAAGCGACTCTTTCGGAAAAACATTCGAAGAGAATAAAAAAGCTCTAGGTCACACTATATCAAGCAAAAAAATGCGAAATAAAATAGCTGGATATATCGCAAGACTAAAGCGAAATACAAAAACAATCATAGACGACAAAGAACAATAAAATGACAACAGAAGAAACACAAAAATCAGAAGAACATTCTATATTCATAGGTGGAAAACCATTTATGAACTACGTAACAGGTGTAGTTATGCAATTCAATAAAGGAGCAGATGAAGTAACTGTTAAGGCAAGGGGAAAATTCATATCAAAAGGAGTAGATGTAGCAGAAGTTTCACGAAGAAAATTTTTAGAAGACAAAAAAGTATCTGTAAAAAATGTCTCCATTGGAAGCGAAGAATTCGAAAACAAAGAGGGCAAACTTGTAAACGTCTCAGTAATAGAAATAATTCTCAAAGAAAATTAATTCTTTTTCTTTTTTCTAAGCAATCTATCCAACTTCTTATCCATTTTATCCATTTTCTTAACAATAGCGTCAATCTTTCTCATACGACGAAAAGTAAATACTCCCATAATAAATACATAAATAATATACACAATAGCCATAACACCAAGAGTCTTTAATAAAAGAAGAAGCGCATCTATATTCTGAAAAATATCTTGTGGCAAAACCGAAATCAGTTCCGTAAAATTAATCGCCTCTCCCATTACATAAATATAGCAATACCATATATAAAACTAATGAAATGGCTCTAGGGAGTGCTGACCTCCCGACCTCCGCCTCATGAGAGCGGCGCTCTACCGCTGAGCTATAGAGCCATAATCATAATTAATAATTTTAATTTAAAAGACTTGTGATAATAAGCAAAATCTCACCACAAATCATAAACCCAATCCCAAAACCCTTCATCATAATAAATAACCTCTCCACAGCTTCCACAGCTTCCACCACAATCAACATCATCCTCATCTCCATTCATAATCCCATCAAAACAATAATCACATTCTATCTTGTCTTGGTCCGAAAAATAAATATTCAAATAGGGACTAGACTTAGTACCCTCTTTGACAACAGCCAACAAACCATCATCTAAAACATCATAAACACCTATATATTCTTCTCCACATCTCTCAAATCTATCCGTATAAATATCAACACTAACAGAACAAGATTGAACCTCTTTTTGAGGCAACAAGCACCTCTTCCTATCTACACAAACCCTAGACTTAGTCCCTCTCAAATCCGCAACACCAGCACCAATCAAATTAAAAAAATCATAATCAACATCACAATCCGTCCATTCCCCACATTCAACCTCAGGAACACATTCACCCTTCTCTTCACAGCTCAACTTATCAGGAACATCATACATCGTTCCACACTCATTCAAATCAAAACATTCAGGCACACTATATCCATTATCACAAGGAACCCACTCACACTCCCAATCCTCTGTACACGCCCCGTCACATCCTTGAACAGTCAAGGGAGAATCCCCAGAAGCAATACAATTAGCAGCATCCTTACAATTACGTTTCTTAACACCATCAACACAAGCATCCCATTCTCCACACTGCCAATCAGACTCGCAATCAGACTCCCAAACCTTCTCCTTATCAATCAAATTCAACGTAAAAACATCAGAATCCACACCCTCAAAATCTTCAACCTCAACAAAATCACTTACTTGAATACCGTCAATAGGACTTATTAAAACACCACTAGCCCCTCCTCCCGTACCCGCAGGACAAAAATCAACAAAAACACTTTCACTAGTTCCACAAATAGGCTCAGAAAAATCCTTAACAATTCCTAACTTCACATTAAGATTATGAGGATTCTTCTCCGCAGAAAGCTTATATGCCATCTCTTTACCAACAGCAGGAACTTCACCCAAATCATAAGACTTAGTTGAAAGATCTACAAAACTAGCCTCTAAAGAATCAATCCTATATGCATCAGAACCTCTCTTAATTTTCAAAAAAATAGCTTCAGAATATGCATCATAGCAGGCATCATACTCAAAACCAGAAGCCAAATCAACACACTCTCTTTCTGTAAAAAAATCTTCAGAAAAATCAGCAGTCTTATCATCAGAAGAAACATGCCACACCATATTCGCAAAAAACAATACAGCAATAAGCAAAACACCCCAATTAATAAATTTCCAAACCTTACTCGCCATAACTCTCTAAGAAAAAATCCATTTAACTACTCTTCTAAATTCATGACCCAAAAGCCTCCATCTCATTAAGTCGATTCTTCTCCCTCTTAATAATACCTTCCGCTATACCATGACCGCGCTCAACACCACTCTTAATAGAACCCCTAATCTCATTATCATAAAACTTCAAAACCCTCTTCACATCCTTCCCACTTCTCTTCCCATCTCGAAGCAAACTCTCAATCTTAACTTTATCATAACCACGCCGAATAGCCTTCTTAACCCATCTAACCATCTCACTATCATGCCTAGCAACAATACGCCTTTTCCTCTCTATCTTCTCCTTACGAATATTAACATACTTCCCAATCCATTTAGAAACAATCATCAACTTCGTCCTCATTCCATCTTCAAACCTATCTAAAAATACGGGAGTACTAGAAACATATTTACTCCGCTCTCTTCTCTTAATTATTTCAGAAAACAAACCAGCAAGCGAAAGAAGACCCTTTTCATCCAATTTATTATCAGAATAATAAGACTCAAACATCTTCTCACAAAAACTAACTTCCAAAAGTTTATCTCTTTTGCCAAACTCTTCCGCCAACTCCGAATAATCCGAATTCAACGAAACCCTGTATTCCTTCTTAAAATAATTTTTCGCGCTATTCCCTATAAAGTCCAACTTCTCACCATCACTCTTCTCCTTCTTCAAAAAAGACAAAACTTTCTCAGATGGAGTCTTAATTTTTCTTTGTTCAACTCTAGCCGCCTTTTTCCTCCTAACCTTAACTTCAAGAAAAATCAAAGCACTAGCGACGAGAATCGCAGCTATAATAAACCAAATTAAAAAAATCACACGACCGTCACTCATCAACGAAACCACATTCTCCACCTCATTAAACTAATGAGACAACCCAATATAAAAAGCTTACCAAAACTCTTAAAAACTAAATCAATCAAGTCTATCCATGGTAAACGGAATCGATAGACCTTTGGATTTGCTGAATTCAGCAAAAGGTAAAGAGATTTTAGTTCAGCTGAAGTCTGGCAAACAATTTGTCGGAACACTTCTAGCTTTCGACATCCACATCAACGTGGTCCTAGAAGGCGCAAAAGAAGTAGTAGATGGGGAACAAAAAACAAGCTACGGCTTGACTTTCCTCCGAGGAGACACAATCGTCTTTATCTCACCTTCAGCTAACTAATTTGAGCATTAGTCCACTTATTTTAGCTAGGACAAAACGCTTCTCAGAAAATTTAAACTTAGTGAAAACTTTAATATATAGTTTCCAATACAGGAATAAATATAAATAAAAAACTAGAAGGAATAAATATGGAAGAGTTTATAGGGATAACAACAAAATCTGAAAGCAAAAACCGTGGATATGGAGACAGAGTAACATTGGTAGAAATTGCAAATTCAAGTAAAGACAAAAAAGTAACCATAAAACAATTTAGCATACCTGGACAACATAGGATTGATAAAAATGAATTTATAAAAGTTAAATATAGAAGACACACTGAAGTAAATTGGGTTAATACCTATTCAATTTTTGATGGCAACGATCAAACAATCTATACTTCAACTTGTTACTAATTACAAAACAACCTTCTCCAAATCTTCAGGCACAACAACCCCATCTCCAAAAACCTCAACAGCTTCCTTCAATATAACTTTAGGAATCCCCTCATACCTTTGCGACAAATGAATCAAAGCCAACCCCTTAACCTTCGCCTTCTTCCCAATCCCAGCAGCCTCAACAGAACTCAAATGCGCCCTCTCACTCAACAACTCCCCATCCTCCTTAGCAGAATAGGTAGCCTCACAAACCAACAAATCCGCCCCCTTAGCCAAACTAACCGCATTCTTAGTCATCCTAGTATCCATAACAAAAGAAACCTTACGAGCCTCCTCTTTATACAACAACTTCTTCCCGTCAACAACCTTCCCTCCAATCTTAACCTTCTTACCTAAAGCAAGCTCCCCCATCAAAGGAGAATTAGGAATCTTCAACTTCTTCAACTTCTCCCTATCCAACCGACTCCTCTCCTTAACAACAAAAGAATACCCAACCGCCGGACAATCATGATCCATCTCCGCACACTCAATAAAAAAATCCTCACTCTCAAATATAACACCACTCTTAACCTCAACAACCTTCAAATCCAAATCCTGGCCACGCATTCCAACCAAATCCAAATATTTCCGAACCCACTCATTTGTTCCTTTAGGTCCATAAATCTCCAACTTTCTATTATATCCATTCAACCTCAAGGTATTCAAAATACCAGGCAACCCAAAAACATGGTCCCCATGCCAATGACTAATCAAAATCTTCGTAATCTTACACGGATTAAGTTTAGCCTTCCGAAATTGCCTCTGTGTCCCCTCTCCGCAATCAATCAAAATATTTTCACTCCTATACTTCAAGAGCATTGCCGGATGATTCCGCCTCGCAGTAGGAATAGCCGAACCAGTACCCAAAAACGTCAATTCAATTCTTTCTGCCATGTTAAACAAACAAAAAAAGACTTTTTATTCTTTGCCAACAAACTTAAAAATCAAATCAAGCATCTAAATACAGGCTCCGGTAACTCAGCCTGGATAGAGTGTCTGCCTTCTAAGCAGAAAGTCGCAGGTTCAAATCCTGCCCGGAGCGTAGAGTTTATTAATGAATTCTACCAAAAATTACCATGCAGGGATAGCCAAGCGGTAAGGCAAGCGGCTGCAACCCGCTGATCCTGGGTTCGATTCCCAGTCTCTGCTTTCTCGATACGGCAAGCGGCTGCAACCCGCATTCCTGGGCGAAAACTTTACTCGAATTTTATCTGCGAAGCAATTATAAAATTTTAGAGTGAAATTTGAGTAGGTTTCCAGTCTCTGCTTTTTTTATATATATCAGAATCACTAGAAATATATACAGCTTATTGCCAACATCTCCATTCTTATCACAACTCTTATATACCAAATCAACCTAAACATTTCAAGGTGATAAAATGTCAAACATTCTAAGTTTCGTATCAATCAAAGGAGGTGCAGGAAAAACAACTCTAGCATTGGAAACAGCAACTTCGCTTGCAAAACACTTCGACAAAAAAGTCCTCTTAGTAGACGCAAACTTCTCAGCACCAAACATAGCATTATACCTAGACCTAACAAAAGACTACGTCTTACAAGACGTCCTCCATCAAGGAACCCTTCCTCAAAACGCAATCTACGAAGCCCACGGAATCGACATTCTCCCCTCATCCCTAAAATACCACAAACAAATAGACCCATACAAACTAAAAAGAATCCTTCAAAAATACAAAACAAGGTACGACTTCATAATATTAGACACCTCTCCAAACCACGAAGAACTCAAGCCAATAATAGCAGCATCTGACAAAGTATTTCTAGTTTCCTCTCCCGACCACGTAACACTAAACACAACACTAAAAGCCGCAACAATAGCCAAACAGCAAAAAACACCAATAGAAGGAATAATTATAAATAAAATAAGATCTCCGCGCCACGAATATAACCTTAGAGAAATAGAAACACTATCCAAGGTCCCTGTATTGGCAAGAATAAAAGATCACAAAAAAATGGCACAAGCTCTCCATAAAAAAACCCCCATATCGGTCCTAGACGAAACCAACACAGTTTCAAAAGAGATAAAAAACTTAGCCTCAGCAATAGCAGGCTCCCCAGAAAAAGAAAAATGGTTCAAGAAACTATTCCCAACAACAACCATGCTAGGAAAAGAAAAGGTAAACAGAGACTTCCTAAGACAAAACTTCTACACAAGTTCTAACTAAAAATTTTCAAAACTAACTATCCAGGGAAAACCCTAAAACTCAAATTATTCAAAACCCAAAGAAGAGTAAATACAATGATAGCCCCGAGCAAAAGATAAAAACTCAAATCAATAGTAACTTCTCTATCCATCTCATTCATAAGAGTATCAAACAACAAGTCAAAATCCCTAACGTCCTCAACTCGAAAAAACTCACCTCCAGAATTAAAAGCCAAGGATTTCAAAACGTCTTCATTAACCTGAGAAATAATATCTAAATCAGTGACGCCACCCTCTTTACTTCCAACCGCAATCGCATTAACAATCAACTTATTTCTATTAATATATTTAATAGTCTGAGAAATATCACCAACATTCAACTGCCCATCACTAATCAAAATAACAGACTTCATCTGCTTATCATCAAACAGTTTATCAGCAGCAAGCAAAACATTGTAAATATTAGTACCCTGTATATCTCCATGTTCAATAGAATCAATAGCCATTCTACTCTTAAGCTTGGAGTTGTCCAAAACATGTAAAACACGAGCATCACCAGAAAACTCAATGACTCCAACCTCAACCCCAATAGGCAACAAGTCAACAAAATTTTTAGCACCTGACTTAGCAACTTCAAGCCTATTCGGATAAACATCATCACCAGACATGCTACTCGAAGAGTCCACTGCAACAACATAAGAAAAGACAGAAGTACTAGCAATAAACTGCAACCCAGTTCCAGCCAATGCAAAAATAAGCAAAATCAAAACAGCCAAATTAACATAAAGAGCAAAAAAATTTTTAGAGAAAAATTCAATATCATAAAATCTTTCCATAGCCTCAAAATTAGAAAACATCATGGCCTTTCTTTTGGTATAAATAAAACTAAAAAAATAAATAAAAATAAAAAACGGAACCAATAATAATAAAATCAAAAACTTAGGATACAAAAAAACTAATTCCATTAAAATGCCCTCCAAAAAAACCTACAATAATAAAAATATCCTATTTTCATATTCTAGCTCCTTTAGCTCGCCCCTTCAAAAAACCAGAAACAGGACCAACAAAACCCTTATCCGTAACAAGCTCCACCAAATCAATCCCAGAATCCTCCATCAAAGTCCTAACCACATTTTTCCTCTTAATAACATTCTTCTTGTACCTCTCCCCAGCAATATGCGGATCCAAAAGCAACTGTCTTCCAGAATACGGGTCCTGAACCGCAAGCTGATAACCAGAATCAGGCAACTCTTCATCCATCCTATCCCTAACCATGACAGCAATGGTCTCAAACCGGGCACTCATCAATTTCAACTTGTCAATACTCTCTTTTTTAGTATTAATAAAATCTGAAATAATAATAAAAACAGTATAAGGAGACTTAACCGTACGCAAAGCATTAGTAATCGCATTATCCAAATTAAACCCACCTCCATACAAATTCTCATCAGATAAAAACTTCACAAACAGCGGAAATTGATTTTTATTTTTATTAGGATATAAAATCTTAACAACATGATCATTAAACATAACAAGTCCTATATTGTCTCCAGCCCCCAAAATCAAATGACTCATTGCACCAACAAGCTCCGCAGAAAACTCCGACTTCAATTTACTCCCCGAACCAAAAAGCATACTAGTAGAAACATCAACCAAAAAATAAACATTCAAATCTCTCTCCTCAATATACTTCCTAGCCAAAATCTGATTCGCCCTCAAGCTCGCCTTCCAGTCAATCATACTAGCATCATCATCCTGCTCAAAAACACGATAAGAATCAAACTCCAAACCCTTTCCTCTAAAAATATTCCTATACAAAATATTCTTCACCGGAAACTTCTGCATAGCATGTTCAAACTCCGCAACCGCACGCGGAAAATTCAATAAAAATTTACCGCTTTCCGCTTTCACCATCTTAAAAGAACAAAGAATTTTCTATTTATTAATCTTCTCCAATATAGCCTAAAATCTAATGAACAGAAACCTTGCTAATAATATGCTTAATCACTTTTTCCGTAGTAATCCCTTCAGCTTCAGCCTCATAATTCAAAATAATCCTATGTCTCAAAACAGGATAAACAACAGCTCGAACATCCTCAGGCACAACATAATCTCGCCCCCTCATCAATGCCTCAGCTTTAGAAGCAATATAAAGAGCAATAGAAGCCCTAGGCGAACCACCATAAGAAGTATACTTCCCAAATTCACCTTCCTTATTCCTACTCTCTCCAACAATTTTAACAATATATTCCTCAATAGCTTCACTGGTAAAAACATCCTTAACTTGAGCCTGCAAAGAAACTATTCTCTTAGGATTCAAAACAGCCTTAAGACCATAACTCTCAAATTTCCTTATAGTAGTATTCGTACTCAAAATAGACTTCTCTTCATCATGCTCAGGATAACCAATCAACAATTTAAACAAAAACCTATCAACTTGAGCCTCAGGCAAACTATAAACACCGCTAGTTTCTAACGGATTTTCAGTAGCCATAACAAAGAAAGGAGAGGGCAAGGTATGTGTCTTTCTAGAAATAGTAACCATTTTCTCCTGCATCGCCTCAAGCAAAGCGGACTGCGTCTTAGGTGGACTTCTATTAATCTCATCAGCCAAAACAAAATTCGTAAAAACCGGACCCTTAACAATTTCAAACCCCTTCTCCGGAGTATAACTCATTATACCAGTAATATCCGTAGGCAACAAATCAACAGTAAACTGAATCCTCTTCATATCACAACCAAGAATCACAGCCATAGATTTAACAATCAAAGTCTTAGCCGTACCAGGAACACCCTCAACAAGAACATGCCCATTACAAAGAACCCCTCGCAAAATACCATGAATAATTTCCTTTTGACCGACAACAACTTTAGACATCTCTTTTTCAATCTCAGCCAAAACACCAGAAATACTTTCTTTTTTAGAATTAGCAATTTTATTTTTTGGAGGAGAATATTTTTTCAACTTCTTGCCAGTTTTCACAGAAGAATCTTTCTTAATCACAACTTCAGCCTCATTTTTTTTATTTTCTAAAACCATTAATCACCTCGCACATAATAATCACCTTCTACAGATTTATTAAACTTTACCCTTTTATAAACATAAAACACAAATCCCATAAAAAAGATTATTAACGTCAAAAAAGAAATATAATAAAAATTTCTCTCAACAAAACCCTCAAGCTGATATCTAATCTGCTCATTAGACAAAATAGCATCCTCACAAGCCTCACTAACTTCCGTAGCCAACCTCATAGCCTCGTCAACCTCACCTCCAGCAAAAGACTCCTGAGCCCTACGAAGAACTTCAGTCAACTCCAAACACTCAGGGTTATCCAAAAGAAGCTTCTCTGTAAAAATCAATAACTCCTCTGCCTCGCTTTCATTAGTTCTCCTTAGATCTATAAAAAAATCAGCCCAATCAGAAAAATGAGGAGAAGTAACATTTGCAAAAACAGTAGCCTTATATTTCCCAGATCTATCAGTATCGGCAAAAATCTTCATAGTATACTCTCTCTTCTCCCCTGACAAAAGCTCATCAATATAAGTATCCCCAAGTTCAATACGAACATCACTAGAAAATTCATTGTTATAAAGAACAGTAGTAGAAAGATCTATCCCCTTCAAATCAACAGCACCAGAATTTTCAAGACCAAACGGAATCTCAATATAATTTTCATCAGAGATAATAACTTCCTCTGGAACAATAATTCTAAGCGAAAAAAACTTCAACTTTGTAGATGTACCCTTAGCGCCAGAATCAGGCTGAGGAGTATTTATAACTTCAGGCTCGATAAAATCAACTATAGTATCATTAATGCCTGCAGAACTTAGCCCATCACTACCAACAATATCAATCAAACCAGAAAAAGCAGAATTAACAATAGTACCAATCACAACATACCATCCGCCAGCATGACTCAAAGAAATATCCGCATTCCCACCAGACTTCACAAAACTAATATTCTGAACATAATAAGGATCGTCGACATCTTCATCCTCAAAAAAATTATTCAAATCAAGATTAATGTTACTATTATAATCTGTCTGTAACAACGGTATAACGTTTGTAGCACGAATAGGAGCATTCGCGTGACTAATATTCAACTTAAAACTAAAATTACTAGCAACCAAGTCTTTCTGTTCAGAAGTCAAAAAACTACTATTAGAATAAATGCTAACTGTCAAATTTTTATAATGACCGTAAGTTTCGTCTCTAAAATTAGGAAGAAAATCCCATTCAAAAACACTCCCGTTTCCAAGGAAAAGAAACCTCTCCCTTAAACTAAAATTACCATAACTACAATTAACACTATCATTATACAAACAAGAAATGCTATCAATCCAAAAATCATAAACTAATTCGTCTCCAATAGAATGATTCACTGTAAAATTCAAAACACTCGAAACATTTTCAGTTAAATTAAAAACCACACCTTCAACTGGAGAAACAAGATCAAGAGGACCATAAACAAAAACCCAAAAAATCTGCGAATCAACCATACCATCGCTATCATTAACAGTAATATTATAGCCCCAAGAACCCTCATAGGAAGAATTAGAGCTCATATTAAATTCAACTTTATTACCTACAACACTCAAATTAGGGGCATCAGAATCCAACCGAGAAACTGAATAATTCAAATCTAAACCATTATAATCATCCTCATTATCACTAGCATTCAAACTAAAATTCAAATAGTCATAAAGCGTCAAAGAAACATTGTCAACCTGCTGCAAAACAGGAGCCTCAAGACTCTCTGTGACATTCAAAAACCAAGTTCTATTAGTAGAATTGCCAGACGAATCCACAACATTAACAAAAACACTATAGTTCCCAATATCAGAAATAAGCGCCACAAATGTTGCACCATAAGAAGCGCTCTCAGGGTTAGGGTTAAAAAACTCCAGAAAAGAAAAATTAAAAAGGTCAACACTTGAGCCAGTAGAATTAACAAAAGAAACATCAACAATCAATGATTCATTATAATAATTTTTTTGCCCTTCAGGAATAAGCAAATCATCATCATCAATAATTAACGAAAAATTAATAGGAACACCCTCCTTAACAACAAAATTAAAACCCTCTGCCAAATTAAATTGTCCACTAGAATTATACCCGCTCAAAGTATTTAAAACAGGACTATCAACAACATTTGAAATACTAAAATTAAAACTCCACGTACTATTCTTCATTCCATCCGTCGCTACAATAGTCATATTATGATAACCAACATCACAATCCACCGGAGTAAAATTAATAACTCCAGAACTAGAATTAAAACTAACCCCATCTAAAGAACAAAACTCTTCAGGAACTTCATAATAAAAACTAATCGAATCATTTTCCGCATCACTAACATTCATACTAACATTATAACTAAAATTCTCTCCCTCAACCAACTCCAAAACAACTGGATCACTCAAACTACTATTCCAAACAGGAGCAGACTCATTCAATACTTCAACAACAAAAACATCCCAATCCAAATTCCCAACAGAATCCACAACACTAATATTAACGGTATAATTCCCAGCTCCAAAATTATTTAGAACATAACTATGGTCCACACTAACAAGAGAACTAAGGTAATTATTATTATGACTAGAAACCGAAGGGCTGGTCACACTAACCCACGAGGCATTAGAGCTAAATGTCAAGGACTCAAGTTTTATACTACTGTCCCAGATAAGCAAATCATCATCACTAGCATTCAGAATAAAACTCTCATTTTCATAAAGTATTATATCAGAAACTGAATCTAACAAAACACTAGACTCAACAAAATAGACATAAACCTCAATTTGATCAAGATCACTAATAGCTCGAGAGACATCCAAAGCAGTAAAATTAATTGTCCAGTTTCCAACCTCTTTTTTTGTAGGATTAATAGAAATAGGAACATCATAAACATAGTTAGAAGAAGTATTTGAAGAATCAGCATAAAACCAATCTCTATGAGAAGAATCATAAGGCGTAGCAGGATTACTACTAAAAAATCCATAACTAGAAAAATTCAAATCATCATCACTCCCCTGCGTTCTAACTTCAATACTACAATTAAACTGCTCACCCTCAAGAAGATTCGCCCCAGTACAATTAGAAACGTCAACGGAAAGACTACCATAAGCATCAAACTTCAACAAATAAACCTGACTAGACTGATTCATATTATAACTAGAAGCATCACAATAATCATGAGGGCAACTTCCATTAAAGTCTGTAACACTAAAATTCGCCCAATACACACCAACATCCTCAGATGTAGGCTCAAAATCAAAAACAGTAGAAACATTAGAATCATACGTCAAATTAAAAACACTACAATTCTCTCCGTCAATACGATTCGACCATGCCGCATGAGTACAATTATTTATAAAAGTTAAATTAAAAACCAAAGGATAATGCTCTTCTTCGTCACTAGCATTTATAGTATATCCACCCGAAGGATTGCTAGGAAAAATATAACTATAATTAAGATTCAAAAAAATCGGGGCATCATTAGTCGCATTAATTTGAAACTCAAAATTGGTCCCAGCAAACTCATCATCTGTCGTATTCGTAGCTTGGATAGGAACAATAAAAAATCCGCTCTGATTGTCAAACTGCGCATTTATAGTCAAATTACCAGAAGAAGCATCATATATATTCAGCCAATCAGAAACAACAAAAGCATCAACAGCAAACGTCCCAGAAGCATTCGTCCAATTTATTTGCTGATCCGTATCAATAGCAAAATCAACATCACTAGAATACCCTGTTATATTCACACGCAAATCGTGATAATAAACAACGTCCTCTTTAATCATATAATCAACCGTAGACCCAATCCAAACAGGAGCAGCAGCTAAAACAAAAACAATCAACCCAATCAAAACACCAAGCAACAAAAACTTAACTCTCATCCTCAACCCCCACAACCATCGTCCCTTTCTCCGCATCAAACCGAATTTCAATCTTTTGCTTAACCTTCAAATCAAGCGTATCAACAATCGCCTTAGGAATCTTAATCCGATGCCCCGTTTGTATACTATTATCTCTAAATATCGTTTCTGCCATGTACTTTTAAAATACTATTTTTACCCCTATTTTATACTAATAAAATACCATTAAAAGTATTTAAACTCTCCTATTCGACAAACCCAAACCTATCTCTATGTCCAGACCTCTCATCCTCATCGCCCCTCTTCCACAACAAAAACAACCTATACAAAATATACAATATCACAAGAACAAGAAGAATCGCAAGAACTATCAAAACCGTACTAAGTAAAGCAAAGGGTACCTCAGGCTCACAAACATAAGGACAAGGTCCACCACAATCAATTCCAACCTCTCCCTGGTTCTGAACACCATCACTACAAGTCGCACAAGCATCACATGGTCCACCACAATCAACCAAAATCTCACAAGCCCCATCATGACAATTCGTAAATCCATCAAAACAATTAGGATTCTCTGTAAAATAACAAAACCTTTTCTCATCAGGTTCGGCTAATATAGGATTATCTCTACCACAATTACTCAAGTCATGACAAGCAGTGATTTGAAAACCACAATATCTCTCATCCTCCTCGGAATTTTGAGAGCAAACATCCTTAGCCAAAGAATAATCTTCCAAAGACAAAATCCCAACATCAAAAGACCTCTTCACATTCTGACAAACTTGCCATTCATCACAAACCCAATCTTCAATACAATAAGGTATCTGGCTTATCCCACCACCCTTAGGAGGAGCTTCTGGGCACTCAACACCAGAAACAGCAACGTCCCAAATTTCCGAATCATTAAGCAATCCGTCCGTCGTAACAACTTCAATTCTATGTGCCCCACTAACGCCACATCCAAACACATGAGAAAAACTATCATTAGAAAAATTCTCTGTATGTTTCACCAGCCTATCATCAACATACCAATCAATATCTGGAACGGTCCAGTCCGGATCATAAACCTCTACATAAAAAGAAGAACGAGACGACCCACTAACTCTAAGAGTACTCTCATTAGGAGTATGATTAATAATCTCAGGCGCTCTATTATTAGCAGTAACAGTCAAACTAAAATCATCACAAACACTCTCAGAAACAGCACTATTAGGGAAACAAAAACTAATATTAGGATGAATACTACCTAAAGCATTATCTTCAACACAAACCGTCAAAAAATACGTCCTATTTTCCTCCCCAAGAATCGGAGTATAGTTCATAACACCATCTGCAGCTCCAATATCAAACAAATCCTCATTCCCACTCCAACTCAAATTAAAGTCCAAATTCCCGCCTGAAGTAACTCCATCCTCAACATCCTCTACATTAATAACACGATAAAAATTAGAATCCTCTCCAGTCAACCAAACAGTCTGAGCCCCAGTATTTTCCATAACAGGTACATTATTAATTTCGATAACGCTTATCGTTAAGTCCCTACTGTCGACCAGATTAAAAGGATCTCTAACATAAATAGTCTCGGCATGATTCCCAACATCATCTTTATCCAAAAGAAGAACAGGACTAGAATAAATATCAGCATAACTATCAAAAATCGTCCTCCCTTGATCTCTTATGTAAAACGGATTAGTAGGATTAAGAATCCAAGTCAAATCGTCCTCATCAGCATCAGTCGCATTAATCTCATAATCCAAAAACTGCCCCTCACAAACCAAAATAGGATCCGTTATATTACCAATCAAAGGAGCCGAATTAGGAACACTAACAAAAAAATCAACACTCTCGTTATACCAATTCCCATCATCCTTATGCGCAAACACCGTCAAGTTATTCCACCATCTCACAACAGTAATAGAACTATTCGGAACAAAAGGAGTACGCGACTCAACAAAAACTCCATGCCTAGAATCATAAAGCGAATACTCCCACTCAGTCACAGAAAAATCCGCACTCACATTCAAATCAATCAAATAAACTTCACCTTTACTAAAATTATAAACAATGGGTTCAGGTGAATGAATAAAAATAGTAATAGTCGCTTCAATAAAAATTTGAACAATCCCACTATCATTAACAGCATGTCCAGTAATCGCAACAGGAGAGAAAGGAACCCCCATAAAATTAAAAAAAACAAAATTAAAACTACCAAACAAAAACAAAGTCAACGCCAAAGCTATCACTACTCTTTTATTCATAAACAAACAAACAATACCCAATATAAAAATCTATTTATAAGAAAAC
>Ga0209774_1000458_pt1 | contig 33659 bp, 30 predicted proteins | sample SaaInlV_150m_DNA_2_FD_184648 | JGI IMG/M metagenome (GOLD analysis project Ga0209774, IMG submission 184648) | Marine microbial communities from expanding oxygen minimum zones in the Saanich Inlet - SI037_S2LV_150m_DNA (SPAdes) (version 2) | ecosystem: Environmental > Aquatic > Marine >... | reverse complement strand
TGCTGTGGGTAGTCTTTGGCACTATCTTCATAGGTGCAGTGCATGACTTTGGGTGTTTGGTACTCTCTGCAAAAAACAAGGGCCATTCCATTGGTGATTTGACAGGTATAATCATTGGTAAAAGAGCACGCGCACTATTCCTTACAATTATCTTTTTCCTTACATGGATAGTAATTGCCGTTTTTGCATATATTATTGCTACTCTGTTTTCACAATTTCCAACCACGGTTTTGCCGGTTAATATTGAAATTATTGTTGCCGTTGCAATAGGTGTCGTTATTTACCGGGCTAAGTATGGAATCCTCATCCCATCTATAATTGCGTTATTAGTCTTATACGGGTTTATATATCTTGGCATGTATGTACCTCTGGAACTGCCAGTATTCATTGGAGGGCAGACAGAGTCATGGGTTTTGGTGCTTCTTGTATACGCATTCATTGCGTCCGTTCTTCCAGTCTGGCTGCTGCTTCAGCCAAGAGATTTCATCAACTCGCACCAGCTCTTTGTAGGATTGGGAATTATGTATTTGGGCCTTTTCATTGCGCATCCTCCAATGGTCGCACCAGCTCTTAATTTGGAAGTAGAGGGAGGTTTACCGTGGTTTCCGTTCCTTTTTATAACGATAGCTTGTGGTGCAATATCCGGATTTCATGGTCTTGTCGGTTCAGGTACTACATCTAAACAACTCAATAACATTAAGGATGCGAGGATGATCGGGTTTGGATCAATGCTGGGAGAGGGTTCACTGGGGTTGATGGCAATAATTGCGTCAACAGCGGGATTTGCAACTCTTGCTGCATGGAAGAGTCATTATACAAGTTGGAGTGCTGCCGGCAGTCTGGATGCAAAGATGAGCGCTTTTGTTAATGGAGGTGCCTATTTCATGAAAGAGGGGCTTCATCTACCCGAAGTCTTTGGTACCACACTGATTGCCGTCCTCGTTATAAGCTTTGCTGCTACCACTCTTGATACTTCAACAAGGATTCAAAGGTATATTACGAGTGAGCTGGGAGAGATATACAATATTAAGATTTTGACAAACAGATATGCGGCAGCTGCGATTGCTGCCTTTACACCTCTTATCCTCATCTTTGGCGGTGAGGGTCTAAGCTGGAAGCGGTTGTGGCCGATCTTTGGTGCGACGAATCAGCTACTTGCGGGTCTTTCACTACTGGTTCTGACCGTCTACCTTTACAGGAAAGGGCGAAACATCTTATTTACACTAATACCGCTTATTTTCCTTATTATTATGACATCAACGGCAATGATAATGAGCTTGAAGGATTATATAAAATCAGGAAACTGGGTCTTAAGTATTTTGTCAATGCTCCTGCTTGCATTCTCTGCCTGGATTATTCTTGAAGCAATCAATGTTGTAAGGAATTTAAAGAAGGAAGATAATCGTGTAGACGATTTAGTATAAGCACCTTTCACCTCATACCACAAATCAACAATCTCACATTCTGTATTATTGTATCCAATCGTCTGGACATAGGCATACCTTCCTCTGATGTACGCACTTGGGACATGAGTAAATTGCTAAAATAATGATTTTATTTTTCTCTGATTTAAAGGCGTTCTGCTCTCAGATACTAATTAAGAATCTTGAAGTACTCTTCGGGAATTCCGGACAATAATCTTATTGCCTAAAATAGCCAAACCTCTAAATAGCATCATAATTTTTCGTATTTGTTAGAGATCCATAACGTTTTTTGTTAGGGATTTATAATAAACTGAAATCAGGAAATGTACACCATGTTCGTAACTGACAGTTTGATTAGCACTTACAAAATCAGTTAATATAAAAAGTTAGCGGCATGGCATTTGTGTTTAGTAATTCAACAGTTCTTATCATGTTTTGTAAGTATTGCAGAAATAAAGCAAATTATGCTTCTTCTGGTTGATAGAAATATATACATAATATCCTGTTTAATTTTAAAACGTTCAATAGTTAAACGGTTACATGGCTGTTATTCTAAAAAAACAATTGACAACTAGGAAAACTTTTCCTATATATTTTAATCGTATTAAAATAGCACACAGAGACTATGAAAATCATATTATAGGGTTATTATCTTACTCTTTCTCCGCATCCATATGAAGTTTTTGCTGACATGATAAGAATTAATTTTAATTGAGAACTTGCAAGTTTTCTGTAGTGACTATTTAAAACAGCACAATCACGAAGATCATAGATAAAAGATTTACTAATAATTTCTATATGTGTAATAAAATCTTATTATTTTATATTTACGTTATTTATATAGGAGAATAAAATGAGAAAGTATGCATTTACAGCTATAGTAGGATTAATATTAGTCGGGTTGGTAGGAGGGCTGTATGGATGTGCATCAACAATTGATTCCTTGAGCAATAATACTAGTGGAGATATGATCAGGGGTGTTAAATTACAGGCAGGTGTTGATCCGTCCTCAGGAACACCTGTACCGAATGTGAGTTTTACTATGGGATCTCTGGCACGAAAAGGAAAAAGCGATAGAACTGTTATACTCATAGACAATAATACAACTGACATAGTTAGCGAAAGCTATGATGTTGAGATCGAATATGAAAACGTAAGAACAGATACCAACAAACCACGTCAACTTATAAAGAAAGAATTTAGAACTTCTGATCCTGCTCAATTTAATGAAGGCATATTTGTATATCAGAAAAGTAGCTTCGGTATGGGTGTGACTGCCGGTAATCTCTTTAGCACTGGAGGAGGGACGATTGTATCAATAGGAAAAGTTGGTACAAGTACTGCTACTGCCGTTGGTAATGCAAATAGATAAATTTAATTTAATATCAAAAGAATTATAGCAACAACTAGCTAGAGAGTTTGAGTTATGAATTCTTCCTATATGGCTTTAAATTTCAAAGTTTTGAGCAGTTGATTAAACCATGAAGAAAACACTAATCATATTTGCATCGTTACTATCAGTTGTCTTATTGAACGGTTGTACAAACCATTTAAGTTCATTAAACAACAATAGCAGCATTACTGTTGACCGTGGGCTTGGTATTGGAGTTGAGGGGGATCCATTTACCTTAACGCCAAAAGCGTATTTCAGGATAGGCACAAATGCCAGGATAGGAAAGCATGACAGGATAGTAATTACAGTGAATAAGAATTCTACCATTATCGCGGCAGAGAACCTTAATTATGAAGCTGATTATAATGATCAGGGTAAGCTGATCCATGAAATAAGGGGCAAAGATATTCAAATTGAGAAGCCCTCATCCAATGGTACCGGAAAGGAGACTACAATCTTAAAAGGAGGGTTTAAAGGTCCGATAAAATTCCAGCAAATAAATAAGGGTATCTTTCCGGATAAAACTGGTATGAGTATTGGAGAATGAAAAGGTATGGATTAGCACTTTTACTTACATGGCTGTTTACAGGATGCTCAGGTACAAAAGTGTTTATGGGAGACTACGACCTTGCAAAAATAACAGTTTCTCATAAGCAGGCGAAGATCGTTGTTGAAAATCTTCCATATAAATCAGGCATTGTTGATGGAAAGTTGGAAAAAGAAACAGACGATGATTTCGCATTTGTGTTGTCTCGTGAGCTAAATAGTAATCATATCAAAAATGCAAGTATTAAGAGTGAGATAAACGTTAACATTATATGCACAGACAAAGATATAAGAAGAGAGCTGTTAGAATGTTTCAGTAACAATCAAATTGTTATTGAGAAAAGGTTCCACAAACCAGCGGATTCAAACATTATTGCAAAGGTTACAATCACTCCATCCAGTAAATTCCATGGATTGGTTGGCAAATATCATTTGGTAATATTTGAAACTAAAGGTGAACTGGTTGGAGGTGATCATCGGGTATTAGTAAAAGATCCATTGGCATTTATGTTCGTGCCTTTAGAATTAGTTAGTAATAGAAATCAAGTAACTATGCTAATTAACCGTTACATAGATAACAAACACAGCAATATTGCATTAAGAGACAGGGACTCAATTCTACCATTAAGTATAACATTTCAAGTACTTTCCAAATCTATTTCTATTATGAAAAAACCTATTAAAATAATTTTTACAATTAATAATTGAACGAGGATGGCCTCGATTATTGATTAGTGATAATAACGTCAAGAATTGGTTTCTACTAAGAACACTATGAACCTGATGCATTCTCAGTTAACTACAAAATTGCCAGGCGATTGATCAATGAAAGAGGGTATCAACATAAATGAGATTGAAATATACGAAATTAGCACTTTTTACATATCAAGAGACTGATATAAATGAATATGTAAATGGTGATATTACGATCTGGAACGGCGAAAATATCGGAGAATTCCTCAAATACAACTGACGATTGATAAGTAAAAACTTATAATAAATTCTTTGAATCATACGAGGATTAGTGACATTTTCGTATGTATGATAATTGTAAATCTATAATTGATGGATATGGAGAGATCTATGGATACAAATTTAAAAAGAGGGAAAAAAATAGTAATCTGTTGTGATGGCACTGGTAATGAATATGGTAAGAACAATACCAATGTCGTAAAGTTGTTTGATATGGTAGTGAAGGATCCACGAAAACAGATAGCATTCTATGATCCAGGAGTTGGTACTTCAGGAGCACCTGGTGCATGGTCGAAGGCGGCCAAAGTCTATACCAAGATATTAGGACTGGCTTTTTCGTATGGAATAACTAAAAACATAGAAGATGCATACGAATATCTTATGGATAAGTATGAAGAAGGTGACACTGTTTATCTATTTGGATTTAGTCGTGGGGCATACACGGTACGTGCCCTGGCAGGAATGTTGTATAAGTGCGGCTTACTTCAAAAGGGAAGTAATAATCTAATCCCATATGCTTCAAGAATGTATAGAAAGGGTTCTCCTGCAGTAGCGGCTGGCTTTAAGCAGACATTTTCTCGTGTTTGCAAACCTCATTTTATTGGAGTGTGGGACACCGTAAAGTCGGTTGGTTTATTTATTCCGAGAAAATTCCCCGATACACAATTGAATCCTGATGTAGAAAATGGTTTTCATGCTCTATCCATTGATGAAAAGAGAATTAAGTTTAAACCAAACCTGTGGAACAAAGCAGTAGGCCCAAAACAGACAATTGAACAGGTCTGGTTTACCGGCGTACATTCAGATGTTGGGGGTGGCTATGAGGAAGATGTTCTTTCAAACATTACATTTCTGTGGATGATTGATAAGGTCTTGCCATATGGATTACATTTAGATGATACTAAATACAAAAATCTAGCTGATAAAGTTGACAAACCTGATAAACGAAAAGATAAGCTTCATAATTCCTTATTACCTATATATTGGATTCTTGGATGGAAAAAAAGAAAGATTATAAATAAGCAGAAATATGAAATACCCTCAATTCATGAGAGTGTGTACAAGAGAATTAAAGATAATGATGACGGGTACAACCCCAAAAATCTCCCATCAAAGGACAATGTAAAGATCATTAGAGAGAGTTAATACTCCTAAGTATTTCAAAAAAACTTATTACAAATAATTCCAGATAAAAGATTCTCTTTTATGGATAAGAACATTGGTGCAGTCTATGCTAATCTTATTTATGGTTTTCCTGAAAAGGGATAAAAATATCTGAAAAAAATTAACATTGATCCTGAAACAGTGGCGTATATATCCTTTAAGAACGCCAGGGAAACAGGTGAAAGACTCTTTAATTCATACTCGTTTTCTTTGCCGCCATCTAAGAAGGAGGCAAAGGACTAATCTAGAGTCGAAAGAACACCGTTGTTATCTTATTTGATTTTTAAATATTTTGGGAAATTAAAATCATTTAATCACAAAATAGTATTTCTCTATAAATATTATCTTGTGAAAATTGTTCATTCAATTTATTAGTTATACTTAAGGAGGATAAAATTGTCATTTACGAGATACAAGAGTAAAAAAGATAATCTGCAAATTATATTAAATATTATTTTTGTTTTCTTCTTATATATTTTATTAGTTAATAAGGTCTCTTATGGGTCAGATAATGAAAATAATCCTGCTGATCCAATACGACTTGTTGATCATATAATACGTGCAGATGCTGATGGACTTGCTTTGAACCCAATAGATAATGAAATTATACACGGTGATGAAGAATATAATAATTATGTGAATAGTATATTGAATAAAGCTGAGAAATTGGCAATAACAAACTTTGATAGTGGAAAAAACCATAAAAGAAAGATAAAGATTTTGATTCATGTTCATGGCGGTATGAATAATTTTGAAAGTACAGATAAAAGAGTTGCAAATCTTGCAGATAAAATTATGAAGGAAGAATCTGATTGGCATTATCCTATATTTTTATCATGGCCGTCAGGTGTTGGAAGTACGTATGGGGAACAACTGCTTCGTATTCGTAAAGGGGTAAAAACAGAACCTCCTGTTAGTTATATCGGGGTTCCGTTTATTGGTATGTCACATATGGGTACATCAATTGGCAAGATACCTGAGAACTTCTATCATCATCTTGTAAATTCAAAAGATATAGTTGCAACACGAATTGGTCCAAAAGGGTGGTTATCACATATCTGGAAACAAGCTGAAAGAAACAGCGGATATTCCTTTTGTATGGATGAGTTTGAATCAGAGGAAAAGGCGAAAATATTATGTAATAAAATTTATAATAAATATTTTAGTAATATTGAAACCAGAGATCAATCAAAAGCCAGGAGATCGTACGATAAATTGTTGCTTAAAGGAAAGAATGATTTATATAAAAAAACGGTTAAAGTATTAAATAAGACATTGAAGGTTCCTGACTTCTATGAGTTGTGTGATGAAAATGAAAATAAAGTTTACTCTCCTTACGTAAAAAGATTGATTGAGAAAACAGCAAATTATCGTAATAAGCGTTTTAAAAAGTTGACATCTTATGAGAGAATGAAAATAAGGAGGCTTAACCGTTTAATTATAGAAGAGAATTTCCAGTATGAAGCACCAAAAAGTCTTGATGTTTATAGGGGTGAATTTGTGTTAACAAAGGAAGACAAGTTTATTAGATATCCTTACCAATTTGTTATGACTCCAATAAGACTAACAATTGGCAGTTTTGCACATAGTACATTTGGGGATGCATCTTGGAAAAATATGAAACGCCGTACGAGCAACATTTTTTACCCTGTATATTTCTTTGATAATAGACATGATGAAGGCACAGCTGCTGGCGATTTTTTTCAGACTTTAATTGATAGGATCAAGATTAAGCAGGATGAAAATAATAAAAATGTTAAAAAGTTTGAATATGAAATTACTCTTGTAGGTCATAGCATGGGAGCTATTATATTAAATAAGGTATTATCCAAATATCAAAAAGAGTGGATAACCACAAAATCATTAAATAATATAGTTTATATGGCTGCGGCGTGCTCTATTAGTGAAGCGAAGGATGCAATTATCCCTTTATTAGAAAGAAACGGTGGACCTGATCCGGTTAAACACACAGATTTTTTTAACCTGACTCTCAATCGTGTGGCAGAAATATCGGAACCTGTTGGGAAATATTCAGCTCCTTCAGGTTCATTATTGGTATATATAGACAACCATTATGAGAAACCAGAAATGCAGCTAGACCGAACCCTTGGTACTGAAGTAAATATTTTATCAGCTATTAATGTCTTTAATCAAATTAAGCCGTATGTACATTTTAAATCCTTCGATAGAAAACATGAGCATATACCAAGCAAACATGGAGATTTTAACAATTGTCCTTTCTGGAGAGAATCATTTTGGAATACTGATACTGAAATCGGAACAACTGGTTTAAATTGCTATCCAGAAAAGTGGCTGGATAAAGAAAATTAAGACATTTAATTATTTTAAATTTGATATTTATTTGCAATACAAGTGAGATGAAGTATGAATCCACACGGAATTAAAGATTTATTTGATATTTACATGGGGCTTAGATCCAGTATCAATAGTTATTGGCTATTCTATTTTGTTGTTACATCTACTATCGTTGGATGGTTTTTTGGAAAGAAGCCAAAATTAAGCATGCCAGTGAAAATTATGATATCGGCAGGTTATATAATGTTCGTTGCAATAAATTTTAAAGCTTTAAGTAGGACCTATAAACATCTCGTAGCAGTTAAATCAGATTTAAGGGTAATCTGTAATAAATGCGATACCGCTTTATGTAATAATATTCGCACTTTTTCCGACTTTGATTATGATTTAATGATCTGGGGAATTATTCTAGTCGTCACTTCAGGAGTACTATTGATAATATGGAAGCCACTATTTAAAAAGTTGTAGCCATTTTTCAGTTGAGAAATCCATATTAAGCGAGATGTTAAAGGGAGATAAATTTGTCTACAATAGAGTTGTTATATACATAATGTGATTCGCTGTTGGGTCATAGTTATTGATATTTGTACGATCATTCTACTGACTTCTGAGACTATGTTGCCTTGAGCATATGTTTTGTTTTGATTCACTAAAGATTGCTCTTTTTTATTATTGCTTCTCTGATTGAACAGAATCTCCTGGTGTAGTTTGTTTTTGTTATAGCGGCCGTATAAGTCTTCGAGTGAACCATTCCTCTTTGCATCCCATATTGATTTTGAAGCCTTACTATATTCTTTGTAGTATCATGGGAATCCTGTACTAATGCGTGATGAGAGTTCCTTCTCTTCCATAATAAGCTTGTAGGCAAGAACGCGTGCCCTATTCTCTGGGGGCAGACAGGCAGAGAATAGAGTGTAAGCAACTATCTCTCGGGCCTGAGTGGGTTTGTCTATTTCAGCTTCTTTGTAGACACCGGATCTTGTCCAGATCGTACATAAAACTATTACAAGATGCTCATGGGGATCTTTGTCCGGAAACAGATTTACACTTAAGTTATAGAGGTTCTCACATGCTTGAACATAGCCTTCAATTCTCTTGTCACTCTTTTTGCTCATGCCAGATATTATTTTACTAAAGAACCCCATTGCCTTCTCTTTGTATGAAATGTCTTGATACTTTTAACACTGACATTTGTAATAGCATAGTCTATGCCAAATGCATATACTGGAATTGGATTTCAGGCGAAATAGTGTTAAGTGCAAGCTTAGATGTATGATATGGATTATTCAGTTTGACTGCGTGATGTTGAACTAATAATTAATGTGAGTAACGATAGGTGTTATTCCCCAGTTGTAACCCAAGATAATTGAAGTGTAGTTCAAAAAGTGTAAACACACAAAGTCAGAAATAATACTATGTGAGAAGTTGTTATCGTTTGTTTTCTTCTGAGTCTGATTGTTTAGGCTTAATAGCCTTTAATTTTTCATTTGTACGTTTTCTCTTTTTTCTCTTCTGACTCTTGATTTTTTCAATACGCTTTTTGTCTTCTATTATATATCCTTTCTGTTTAAGCTCTATTTGATCCAAAAGTGTGCGTCGTGCAAAAAACCTGTTGAGAGACTGCGAGCGTTCTTTCTGATATTTTACGGTGATGTCTGTAGGAATGTGACGTAGGAACACACATGAAGATGTCTTATTTACTTTCTGCCCGCCGGGACCGGAGGAACGAATAAAACTCTCTTCAAGATCGTTTTCTTTAACATTCAGTTCACACATTCTGTCAAGTAGGGCCTTCTCTTTCTTTTCAGATACGTTAAATATAGACATAATGTTTATTGGTAATAGTATATTATTTTCTAGAGTATATCATAGAACAGCATAGCGGCAATCTTATTTGGAGTGTCTAGAGTTAATTTATAGAACAAAATGATTTTCAATATTGTTAAAATTCTCATATAATCTTATTAACGATAAATTTATTATATGGAGAAGTTAAAATGAATAGAATATATATAGCAATAGTAATTTTGCTTCTAGCTCTACTTGCAGGCTGTGTCTCTACAAATGTAGCGAATGATGTGACACCACCGAGCTTTAAGAGTGGAGTAGAAGCATTCGTGGCAAATCGCAGTGGTGATAAACTTAGTGAGGAAGATAGATCTGTCATGGTCAGAGCTGCCCGAGATTTAGAGAAAGCCACGCCTGAACCCGGATTGAAAGTTGGAATGAGTGCACCTGATTTCCAATTATCTAATGCTTTTGGAGAAAAAGTCAAACTCTCTGAACGTTTAGAAGGGGGGTCAGTAGTTTTGGTATTCTATAGAGGTGCCTGGTGCCCATTCTGTAATATTGAATTGAATGCTCTTCAAAGTAGTCTGCCGTATTTTAGTAAATATAATGCATCCCTGATTGCTGTTACTCCTCAAAGGCCAGATAAGTCGAAGGAACAGCTTGATAAATCGAAATATACTTTTGAGATCTTAAGTGATCTTGATGACAGCGTAATGAAAGCATATAATCTCTATTTTGAAGTTCCTCAGGAACTGCATGAATTGTATAAGAATAGATTTAGTTTTGATATCACTGCTTATAATGGCAAAGATCGTCTTGGTCTACCAATACCGGGAACTTTTGTTATCGATCAGAATGGAATAATACAAGCATCTTATGCTAAAACAGATTATAAAAAACGTATGGAGCCTGAAGATATAATAAATGCATTGAAGGCTTTGTCTGAAACCAGGAACTAGTGCAAATAATTTAGTATATTTGTGCATCTATTTATGGCCCTCCCTATTATAGAGTTAACTTGTATCGAGACATTCATCACAATACATCTGACAATCAACATTCACTATTGAACATAAATATAAGTTAGATGTCATTGGGATAATTTGTATAATACCATGATAATTAAATTTAAAACTTTTTTGGATGTGGTGTATTTATGAAGCGTAATAGTCTTGCCAGGAAAACATTGATTATCGGTGTGCCGTCTATTTTAGTTATTTTTGCAGTATATCTTTTTTTTAATTTTGACGATATATTCTTTCATTATAATCCGAAGAAGGCTACTTTTTCGAAATTAGAAAGTATCAGGAATGAAAAAAAGGCTAAGGTGACACACTATCTGGATCAGCAGAAAGCGCGAGGAGTGGAGGCATGTCAGAATAATGATATTAAAAATTATTTTACTAAACTTCACCGATTATATAAAAACCAGAGATATAGCGGAATAGAATACATATTGCTGGAAGATTCAATTAGCAAACTCTTTGTAACTGAATTAGATAAGTTTTATGATATTCTATTTATAGATGCTAAAGGAGATATTTTCTTTACTGTCAAAAAAGAAAATGACTTCCTGGGAAATATACATGAAGATCGCTTTGATGGCATTGCGTTATATGAGAAAATAAGAAAGGCAGAAATCAGAGACACTGAGTTTGTTGATTACGAGTATTATTCTGTTTCTGATGAGCCGGCCTCATTCTTCATATCTTCCGTCATAGAAGATGATAAAGTACTGGGGTATTTTGTGCTGCAATTGCCGATAAACGATATTAACAGTATCTTAACAGACCGACGTAAGCTGGGCAGAACAGGTGAAGTATACCTGGTAAATCAAAAACAGTTAATGATAACACAATCTAGATTTATCGATGATAGTACAATAATTACCAAACAGATTGATACTGAAGCAGTGAAGAGTGCATTACTGGAAAAAAGAGGAAGCAAAATAATTGAAGACTATCGTGACAAGAGGGTTTTCAGCTCATACGAACAGTTTAACTATGAAGGTACTGAATGGATTATTATAGCAGAAATTGATGAAGATGAAGTTATAACTGAAATCTATAGGGACAGAGAGAAGGAGTTTTACAATAAAGTAACTAATTATCTGGCTGACTATTCATATCAGAAAGAAAAGAAAAAAACGTATATAAAGGATTGGAAACTTAACAACAGTAGTATAAAGGTTGATTTCAAAGAGTTTCAAAAGAGCAAGAACAGCCAGTTGCTTTACACTGAAGGTGTTGCTACATGTACAGCTATGACTATTAGTTATCCAGGCAGATTCGGTTATCTGCTCCACATTACTCCGACCGACGGATCATATAAAAATGTAGGATTTCTAACCAGGTTGTTTTTAAGAGATAACTATACCGATTTTGTAGACAGTGTTATGGAAAGCATTAACAGATATGACATTCTTCAATATGAGAAGCCGTTGTTACAGTTTGGCGTTGTTGCCACGCATGACGCTAGCTTTAAAAACATAATTCATAAGCTTATCGACAATGATGTTGAATTGTCGCAAATCAAGGTGCTTTTCAAGAGAGACAGTTATAAGGTAGACGTAGTATTGGATTATGAGAATGATAATGTGTGGACTCAATGGGGGGGAAGAGGTCTTAATTTGATGTATACAGATGAATACGAATATGCGCCTGATTTTGGTGAAATTATCAAAATATTAAGTAATTATGACAGTGTATAATTTAGATATAGCGGGGTCGTAGAAAATATGAAAGCTCATTGGCTTATCTTGCCGTTAATAATATTGCTGATACCGCTTTTTTACTTTTCCAGAGAACAGATCGTACACAGGGTTGAAATATCCGATGAGGGATTAGATTTAAATGAGGAAGATATGGATTTATTAGTCCATGATGATGAGGTGAGCAATATCTATGCAAGTGTATCTAAATTCAGGATGCATATGAAATCTCTTGATGATTATGATGAAGCATTGGCAGAGGCAATTGATATACAAAATTGGGATGATATAAGTAAATATGCTATGATGTTAAAAAACACGTCACCTTTAATCTTTACCGGAATGAGAAAGGTGGAGTTGCCAAAGGATTTTATCTTGCTGGATACTGCATTTCATTTTCAGTCTCTAGCAGTGGTTGAGGCGTGCGAATCGAGAGAGATGGTCAAGATGAATATTGAGTATGAAAAGTTGAAGAAAACGTGCGATGACTGCCATGAAAAGTATAAGAAAAAAGATTAGCTTTACATAAATACCGCGAGGAGAATACCCGCCGCAACTGCAGACCCGATTACACCCGCCACGTTTGGACCCATTGCATGCATAAGAAGGAAATTGTGAGGATCCTCATCCAGACCTACCTTGTTGGAAACTCTGGCTGCCATTGGAACAGCCGAAACTCCTGCAGACCCGATCAGAGGATTGATTTTTTTGGATGAGAACATATTCATGATCTTTGCCATGATCACACCGGCAGCTGTTCCAAGCGAGAATGCAAACAGGCCGAGTACAATAATGCCCAGTGTCTCAAGATTGAGAAACTTGTCTGCAGATAATTTACTACCAACTCCAAGTCCAAGGAAAATTGTAACTATATTAATGAGTGCGTTCTGAGTAGTATCGCTCAAACGCTTGACAACCAGAGATTCACGCATGAGGTTGCCAAACATGAGGAAGCCTATAAGTGGTGCCGCAGATGGTATCAGCAGGGCACAGAGGACTATAACTACAATAGGGAATATTATCTTTTCCCGTTGTGATACGTAACGTAGCTGTGTCATCTTGATCTTTCGTTCACTACTGGTTGTTAACAATTTCATGATCGGAGGCTGAATTATCGGTACTAGTGCCATATATGAATATGCGGCTACCGCGATAGAGCCAAGCAGTCTTGGGCTGAGTTTAGATGCAAGAAAGATAGATGTTGGTCCGTCTGCACCTCCGATTATTGCAATAGATGAAGCGTCCTTGAGAGAGAAGTCAATTCCCGGAATAAACTTTGTAAGGAGTATCGCTCCGATCAGGGTAGAGAAGATACCGAACTGAGCTGCCGCACCTAGTAAAGTTGTACGAGGATTAGCGAGTAATGGTCCAAAGTCAGTCATCGCACCGACACCCATAAATATTATTAGTGGGAATATACCGGTCTTTATACCGCCATCATATATATATCTGATTATACCTCCATCATCATTGATAAATGCAAGAGGGATATTAGATAGTACTGCACCCATGCCAATAGGAATTAAGAGTAGAGGTTCAAATCCTTTAGAAATTCCGAGATAAATTAGAAGCAATCCTACGCTAATCATGAACAACTTACCTATACCCTCAGTCCAATTAGCAGCATTGTCATAAATCAGCGCATATAACCCGGTACTTCTTAATAAATTTCTAAAAACTATTGAAAATGATAATTTGTCCTTACCTTCTTCAGATTCTGTTGAATGAGCTACAATATTTTGTTTTTTAATTTTGAGGAGAGCCGTTCCAGCAGGTATTGAAGTAAACTTCTTATACACGTCTCTGTTGATATCGATAATTTCGCCGGAAACCCCAGAAGTGACCGTGATCTTATTGTGTTGTTTATCTACAATAAGAGCAATAAAATCGCCTTCCCTGACTTTGTCACCTATCTTAAGCTCTGCACCATTTTTAATTGATACTTTCAGAAGTGTTGAGTCTGATGGGACTTTCACTGTTACAGTATTACGTGAAGTAGTAGAGTATTCTTCAGCATTTACTGTGTAAGCAAACACAAAGAGAGCGAAAAGAAAATAACAGATTGTTTGTAAATGTATTTTATTCATTTTAATATGTATTAAGCTTATTCAATCATTACAAGAGTGTCACCGTTCTTTACATTGTCGCCTACCGCTACTTCAATTGCAATAATCTTACAATCCTTCGGGGCTTTAACCGGCGATTCCATCTTCATGGCCTCAAGAACAAGGATATCCTCTCCTGCTTTTACTGTGTCTCCCGCACCTACTTCGATACGCGTAACAGAACCCGGCATGCTGGCTACAATAGGTTCTCCTTTAATTGCTATCGCAGGGGAGGTTGGAGTAATCGTCTGGACAGCGCCGGTTCCCTCAGCGACTGTAACGTTGAAAGGTTTTCCATCAACAGTAACAGTATAATTACCAGAACCTTTTGTACCTTTAGGCTGTGTAGCTGCAGGGGCCTGAACTTCTGCCTCCGCTTCAGTTGTAATTTTTCTGATGTTCTCTTTCATGTTTCCCTTCAGGAAACTAATTCCTTTTTCACCGCACGCGTATGCAATAAAGATATTTTCATCAGTTATCTCTAATCTGTTTTCCTGAAGTGATTTTGTGGCCTGTGGAATTCCAGGTTCAAGGATATCTAGTGGATGACCGTCAAATGGCTTTTTACCTAACTGTTTCTCTGCAAGTTTAATAATCTCAGAATCAGGTTTGGATGGGGTACGTCCGAAATATCCAAGCACCATATTCCCATAACCATCTGTAATCTTCTTCCATTTTCCCTGTGTTACATTGGCATATGCCTGCTGGAAGTAGAACTGCGATACTGGTGTAACTGATGTTGCAAATCCACCTTTTTTAACGACTTCCGTCATCTCTCTTATTACTTCCGGATATAGATGCAGTGTTCCAGTATCACGCATCATCATAGTGTTTGCAGTCAACGCGCCTCCCGGCATAGGAGAAAGAGGGATGATTGGAGATACCTGTTTCGCCTCAATTGGTATAAAATAATCTTTCATACACTCTTCGAAAATCTTCTCCGCCTCAACAATTTTCATGATGTCAACGTCAATAGTCCACGGCTTACCCTTAAGAGCATGCCACATGGAAATAATGTCTGGTTGACATGTTCCGCCGCAGACAGGGCTCTTTGCAAGGTCAATACCAAGGTTATTGTCTTTTGTAGCAGCTCCTTCAATTGCCGCAAGATTGCATGCCACACTTACACCTGCAGTATCATGGGTGTGGTACCATATTAATGCATCATCTCCAAGAAGTTTCCTGGCTCCCTTAAATGTTTCATACACTTTTTGCGGGTTAGCAGTACCGCTTGCATCTTTAAAACAGACCGAATCAAAAGGAAGTCCTGAATCCAAAATGCCCTGTAGGCGTTGAAGGTAGAATGCTGATGTGTGAGCCTCCTCACACTCTTCCGGTAGATCCATAAGGGTTATACATACTTGATGGTGAAGGCCTGCATCCGTTATACACTTACCGGAATATTCAAGGTTTTGTATGTCATTGAGAGCGTCAAAGTTTCGTATAGTAGTCATGCCATGCTTCTTAAAGAGGACAGCATGAAGATTTATAATATCTTTTGGTGCCTGTGACAGGGCAACAACATTTATACCCCTGGCAAGGGTCTGTAGATTAGCATCAGGGCCCGCAAACTTTCTAAAGGTGTCCATCATATGAAATGCTGATTCATTACAGTAAAAGAAGAGAGATTGGAACCGCGCACCACCTCCAGCTTCCATGTGTAAAATTCCCGCTTCAGCAGAGGCCTCAACTGCAGGCATAAAGTCCTGAGTAAGTACACGTGCACCATAAACAGACTGAAATCCATCCCTGAACGAAGTGTCCATGAATCTAACTTTTTTCACAATAACCACCCTTTCGATAAATTATATATCTCTCCAATAATTTGGATAATTTACTTAAATATCTTGATAATTCATTACATAATGTCCTAGAGTCATTTAAGTATTTCTGTAAGCATGAACGGCTGCAGAAATAACTGCCGTCTGTACGCTACTATCACTGGACGTTCTACTCTTTTTATTCTTTTTTCGCTTGCGAGCAATCTCTTCTTCGGCAAGAGCAGTTTCTTCCCTAAGTGTGTGTTCTCTGGTGATACGCTCGAGTAATGATATAGCTACGTTTAGAAGAACAAGAAAAATAAAAACAATTCCCATGCCAATAAACATCAGCATAATTGCATTACTAATCATAAGGATTTCCTCATTGTGTAAGAATTATGAAACGCTATTTCTCCAGAATTTAAGCTGATAATGCCACGCTTTTCACATTCAAAAAGCAGTGTCCCATCATCATTCAGGTCTATTATCTTTCCTGAATACGAATCTTGTTTCACATCTGTAAAGACAATTTGTTCATTTATAAATGCCAATCTTTTCTTTATTTCCTGTCGGTTAAGCGTGAAACCAGACTGACATAATACATTAAAACAATTAATTATAATTTCAAGAAGTTTTTTCAAAAGATCCTTGCGTGCAACCTTGTGGCGCAACTCGCAGCGGAGTGATGTAGCCGGGATATCAAGGCTCGCAAGAAATTTCTCAGTGTTGTTTACATTAATGCCTATCCCCAATACTCCGTACACTCTCTCATCTGTCTCTGTTATTTCGCATAGTATTCCTGATATTTTCTTGCCATGAATCAAAACATCATTTGGCCATTTTACAGAGGGTTTCAATCCATATACTTCGAGTGCCTGGGCAATAGACAACGCTGCAATCTGCGTTATATTCTGTCTCCGTTTCTGCTCCAGTGACGTTAGTGGCAGCAGCAGAGAGAATGTCAGGTCCAGACCCGGTTGAGAATTCCATATACGGGTAAAACGTCCTCTTCCTTCTGTCTGCTCATCAGCCCAGATTACTGAATAATCCGGTAAAGACGAACAGTGCTGTTTGAGGAACGAATTAGTCGAGTTTAAATTAGCATATTTATAAATAGTGTACACTGATCTGTTCGGCTTAATAATTTCTGGTTTTTGTTCAATGTTCATAATAAACGACCTCTAAACTTTATGTTAGACTGAGATTTTATTTTGATACATTGTGTGCTGTTCTGTTTCGCTTACGATCTGTTTCTTTCAATAACTTTTTTCTCATACGAAAGGTTTTAGGGGTGATTTCAATTAACTCGTCATCTTCAATATACTCTAATGCCATTTCAAGAGTCAGCTCTCTTGCTGGTGACAGCTTTATCGCTTTATCTGCTGTAGCAGATCTCATGTTAGATGCTTTTTTAGCTCGACACACATTAACGGCTATGTCCTTTTGATCACAGTGTTCACCTACGACCATGCCTTCATAGACTTTGTCTCCAGGTTTGACAAACATGACTCCGCGGTCCCGTAAACCGTCAAGTGCATATGCCATTACATCACCATTTGACATTGATGCTATGACGCCTACAGGCCTGTGTGGGATGGCACCCTTAAAAAATTCGTATTCATGGAAATTATGATACATAATGGCTGTCCCCTGGGTGGAGCTGAGGAGTCTCAGTCTTAGTCCGACTAGTCCGCGTGATGGAAGTTTGAACTCAAAATGAATTCGTCCATTGTTTTCACGCATACTCACCATTTCTCCCTTTCTCATACCTAGTAGTGATATAACCTGACCATCGAACTCCTTAGGAACATCAACTACTAGGAATTCAATTGGTTCTGCTTTTTTCCCATTAATCTCTTTGTAAATAACCTTTGGTTTTGAGACCTGAAGTTCGTAGCCCTCTCTCCTCATGCTTTCAATCAAAACAGATAGATGTAGTAATCCTCTACCCGATACGTGAAAAGAATCTCTAGATTTATCATCATGTACTTTAAGCGAGACATTTGAACGTAATTCCCTGTATAGCCTCTCCCTCAAATTTCGACTTGTTACATATTTCCCATCCTGACCGGCAAAAGGGGAGTCGTTTACTGAGAACATCATAGACAGTGTCGGTTCGTCTATGGTTATGATAGGAAGCGGCTTTGGGTTGCTGACATCTGCCAGAGTATCTCCAATCTCTACATTCTCTATTCCGGTGATTGCTACAATATCACCGGCAACAGCCTCTTTTATACTTACTCGTTCCAGACCGGCAAAAGAATAGATTTCTGAAATTTTTTCTTTAGACGTTTCACCATTTCTCTTGAGCCAGGCAACTTGGCTGCCGGCACGTATACTCCCATTTACAACTTTTCCAATTCCAATTCTGCCAACGTAGTCGTTATAATCCTGTGCCTGTATGAGCATCTGAAATGGTTCGTCCGGGTTAGTAGTTGGCGGGGGAATATACTCAATAATAGCGTCCAGTAGTGGAGTTAAAACAGTGCTCTTTTCGCCTATCTCACGCATAGCGTATCCATCTCTTGCACTAGCATAAACTACCGGGAAGTCTAATTGATCATCATCAGCTTCCAGGTCTACAAACAAGTCAAAGACTTCATCGAGGACGTCATTCGGCCTTGCTTCAGGTCTGTCAATCTTATTGATAACGACAATTGGTTTCAAGTGATAACCCAATGCCTTCTGCAACACATATCTCGTTTGCGGCATTGGTCCCTCGTACGCATCTACCAGGAGCAGCACTCCTTCTGCCATCTTTAAAGTGCGTTCCACTTCACCTCCAAAGTCCGTATGTCCAGGAGTATCTATTATATTCAATTTGATATCTTTATATTGGATAGAGAAGTTCTTAGCAGTAATAGTTATTCCGCGTTCTTTTTCCTGATCGTTAGAGTCCATTACACGTTCGGCAACTTCCTGATTAGCACGAAAGACACCGGTTTGCTTTAGCATTTGGTCTACTAAAGTTGTTTTTCCATGATCCACATGGGCTATTATAGCGATATTTCTGATATTTTTAATTTCCACAATTGACTTCCGTTTCTCTGTTTTGCTTAGGCCTGGCCTTTACAACACTTGAATTAATAAATATAAAACTGCAAATAAACAATATTTCTATATAACACGTATGTTACGTGTTATATAATCAAAATATTAAATTCCTTATTATAGTGATTTAATTAGAATATTACAGTAAAAAATATAGTATTTAAATTGTTTCAGAAAATTAGCAAATGTTCATAAACATTGGTTATAAATGATATTCTGACGGGCAACTAATTGTTTTTAGTTACTCGCATAATTATATCCATCTTAATATAGTCTGGTAATTGATGAAATGAGAGTAAAACTACAACAGCTTCATCTAAACTCAATAATTATTGCAAATGAAGTTAAAGACAAGGTAGATAATGTTGTTTATAAATTAATGGGCGATTGATGCGAAAACTAACAATTAATACCGTTTTGCTTAATTTTGTTGATATGTTATACAATTTAGGTTTGACATGAGGGTTTAAAGCGAAAATAGACAGATTATACTTCTTGGAATATTGCTTGTAAGTTGTAGTATAGCCTGTAGTTAAAGATGTGCTAAAGGTTAGTCATAGATTTGAATAATTAAATCAACTTTGGCAAGATTTTAGCTTGTATAACAAATACACTGAATTATGTCTCTAACTGCCTATTGAATAGAATCTTAATTTAATACAGTCAGAACATTACAAATTCTACAACTTGATGAAATAATATTTTTGAAAGCTGAAATGGGACGAGGACCAACTAAAGATCATTATCAAATAATGAATGAAAATTTTGTTGAAGGCTCACTGACCTGCCTTTCACCAGCAGTGATAGAGCCAAGAATTACAACAGAGTTTCCATTGGTTCTAAATATAGAGCCTACCAATGCATGCAATGCCAAATGCTACTATTGCCCTAATAGTGATGTGGTTAAGAATCAAGGCATAGGTTTTCTAGACATAAATGAATATAAAGGAATAATTGATCAGGTAAAATCACATAAGCTTATAATGTTGAATTTCCATAAGGATGGCGAACCGCTTTTACATAAAAAGCTTCCTGATATGGTCGAGTATGCTAAAGAAAAAGACGCTGCAGAAGTTATTCATTTAAATACAAACGGGATTCTGATTAATACAAATATTGGCAGGGGTATCATTGAAAGAGAGATTGATGATATAACTGTCAGTGTTGATGCTGCAAATGAAAATACATATCAACAACTCAAGGGTATTGATGGATTTGACAAACTTGAAGAGAGTATAGAAAAGATAATCAATTATAGAGACAAGATAAATAGTAATACGAAAATCAGAGTCAAGATCATGGAATTTGATGCAATTGGTCAAGATGAGATTGATTTCTTTATTGAGAAGTGGTCTGGCATTGCTGACGAAGTTCAGGTTACAGGTATTCATAACTGGAGTGGCGCTTTCAAGAGCATTGAGGTAACCGATGAGCAATCTATTAATGAAAGATATCCATGTGCTTTGTTATGGTACATGTTGGCGATAAATAGTAACGGTAAGGTTAGCACATGTAATGTAGACTGGAATTATTCCGGAGTCGTTGGAGATGTTCATAACCAGAATATTAAGGAAATTTGGAATAGTGAATCTATTAAGAAGATACGCAGAGCACACTTAAAAGGAAAGTGGGATTGCCCAAAAGTATGCAAAGAATGTGTTGTATGGGTAAGCGTTGGTGATATGAAAGAGTATCTTGAAACAAGAATTGAATTTTTATAACCTAGAATTCAAGAATATAAAGGTATGCTATGGAAATCAGTATAGTAATTACATGTCATAATTACGCTCGTTATCTGGCTAGAGCAATAAGGAGCGCAATAAACCAGAATTATTCCAGGAAAAAATATGAAATTCTGGTAGTTAATGATGCCTCTACTGATGAGACTATGGATGTGATGAATTCTTTCATGGGATACATTAGGCCTGTGCACCTTGATAAAAATATAGGTTTGTCTGAAGCCAGGAATATTGGAATCAAAAGAGCGTTAGGCAAGTATGTAGTAAATGTTGATGCTGATGACTATATAGGCGAAAGCCTCCTTTTGATAGAATCTGCATTTATGGAACAGCACGCAGATTGGGATGCCGTCAGTTGTGATTATGACCTTATTGATGACGAAGGAAATGTTCTTGAAACAAAGAGTGGGAAGGAAGAGCCAATTGCATGTGGGATCATGTTTAAAAAAGATATGTTGTTTGACATTGGACTTTATGACCCGAGATTTAAGGCGATGGAGGAGAAAGAGCTTCGGCAAAGATTTGAAAGCAAATACAAAATTGAGAATATTAACCTGTCTCTTTACCGGTATAGAAGGCATGATAATAACCTGACTAATGATGCAAAAGCAGTTGAGCATTATTCCAAACTACTGAAAGATAAAAAAGATAATGAAAGAGCCTGAAATAATAGCTGAGATTGGGGTGAATTATTATGATGTGTCTGGAAAGCTTGGTATCGGTTTAGTTGATGCTGCTAAAGAGATGATTCTTCGCTGTAAAAATTCAGGCATAAAAACAGTAAAATTTCAAACATATAAGGCGGAAAAGATTGCAGCAGAGTACTCACCATCATACTGGGATTTAAATGAAGAACCTACGAGATCCCAAAAAGAACTGTTTTCTAAATTTGATAAATTTGGGGAGAATGAGTATAAAGAACTCGCTGATTATTGCAAGGTGAATGGTGTTGAATTCATGTCTACGCCTTTTGATATTGAGAGTGCAGATTTTATTGATCAATTGGTTTCAAGGCATAAGATAGCTTCTGCAGACATCACCAATCTCCAATTATTAAAAAAGATCGCAGATTTCGGCAAACCCGTAATATTATCCACTGGGGCATCAAAGCAGGAGGAAGTAACAGAAGCTGTTGATATTTTAGAGAGATTTGGATGCAACGATATTACCTTACTGCACTGTGTCTTGTCATATCCTACAGCACAAAAGGATGCCAACTTGTGGAAAATCAGAGCACTATTAAAACAATTTCCAGATCTCAGAGTTGGACTTTCAGACCATTCAACATTTTCCCTGGATGTTCTGATTGCTGCATGGCTATTAGGAGTCGAAGTAATAGAAAAACATTTTACTCTTGATAAGGCTCTCAGAGGTAATGACCACTATCATGCGGCAGACCCTCAGGATTTTATAAAACTTCAGGATAAGATTAAACTTCTAAAAGAGATTTATGGAAATGAGCGAACTGATTGGCTTTTTAAATGTGAAGAAGAAGCATATATTAATGCCAGACGAGGTGTTTATTTAAATATAGATGTAAAGAAAAGTGATAAGTTAAGAATAGAACATTTATCATTTTTAAGACCGCAATTAAGTGGATTAAGTCCTAAACAAGTTATGGATTGTATTGAAAACGAGTCTGTTTATACTGACTATTTTAAAAAAGGTAAATTGTTGACAGAAGATGCGGTTTATAAATTAGCCAATAAATCTCTCTATTAATCAGACATTATGATGATCGCGTATATTCCTGCTAGAGGTGGTTCAAAACGAATACCTCGAAAAAATATTAAACTATTAGGTGGAAAACCGATCATAGCGCATGTCATAGAAACGGCGAAATCTTTAGACTTTATCAAAAAAGTGTGTGTTTCTACAGATGATTTAGAGATCCAGAATATTTCAACAGAATATGGAGCAGAGACGGGAGATCTCCGGGCTTCTGAATTAGCAGGAGATTTTGTTGATTTCGGGACTTTAATCTTAAAAGATGTTCCAAGATTTACTGAGAATGTAAAAGATTTATTAATGATATTACCCACTGCCGCATTAGTACAACAAGGGCATTACTATGATGCCTTTTCCATTTACCAGGAGAAATCCCCACAAGCATTAATGTCTACTCTTGAATATGCAGTATCTCCTCTCTGGGCAATGGTACAGGACAAAAACGGTTTCTGTAAAGCAGTTCATCCTGAATTTATTAAGATGAGGTCGCAAGATTTACCAAAAACATGTGTGGATGCAGGCCTTTTTTATATGATGAAATTGGAACAAATTAAAAGCATTGAAAACTTTATTGCTGACAAACTGCTGTCATATAATGTGCCACCTGATATTGCGGTGGATGTTGATACTCCAGCTGATTGGGAACAATTGGAGATTTTTTATCAAAAACAGAAAGAGAGTATAAGTTTATTATGAATGGACACGATCTATCTTCAGTGAAGGAGAAAGGTGTAAAGCATTGAATATTGAAAAATCCAAGACCCTTTTTGAAAGGGCTAAGATGTTGATACCTGGTCAGTCACAAACTTTCAGCAAAGGACCTACTCAGTTTGTACAGGGGGTATCTCCAATCTATTGTGAAAGGGGAAAAGGAGCGAAGATATGGGACGTTGATGGAAATGAATTTACAGATTATATTATGGCTCTGGGACCTATTGTTTTGGGTTATTGTTTCGATGACGTTGACCATGCAGTTATTCAGCAGATTAAAAAGGGTTCAATATTTTCTTTGCCGCATCATCTGGAAATTGATGTTGCAGAGGAATTAGTCAATATTATACCTTCTGCCGAGATGGTAAGATTTGGTAAAAACGGTTCAGATGTTACCGCCGCTGCAATCAGGATATCACGTGCTTACACGGGGAAAGACAAGATCGCTATATGCGGCTATCATGGTTGGCAGGATTGGTATATTGGCACTACATCAAGGAATCTGGGGGTCCCAAGAAGTACTAAGGACCTGTCATTGACTTTCAATTACAATGATATTCCATCCCTGGAAAAACTGTTCAACGAAAACCCAGGACAAATAGCATGTGTAATTATTGAGCCCATAGGTATAGAAGAACCAGATAGTTTGTTTCTGGAGACAGTAAAGGAGCTTGCCCACAAAAACAGTGCGATACTTATATTTGATGAATTAAAAACCGGTCTCCGCTTTGCTCTAGCAGGAGTACAAGAATATACAGGAGTCATTCCGGATATTTCTACTTTTGGAAAGGCAATTGCGAATGGCTATCCTTTATCTGCAATAGTTGGTAAGCGGGATATAATGGAGTATGTCGACAAGACATTTTTTTCATTTACATTTGGAGGAGAAACACTAAGCCTGGTTGCATGTTTAAAAACAATAGAAATTGTTCAGAAGAAAGGAGTAATTAAACATAATTGGGGAATTGGCTCTTACTTTAAAGAAAAATATAATAAGCTTATTAAAGAGTATAAGCTGGAAAATTACCTATGGAACAAGGGATATGATATTCATTTTGTCACTGAGTTTGAAAGTGGTGATGGATTTACTGATTTTGAACTAAAATCTTTGGTCCATCAGGAAATGGTAAGTAGGGGGAATCTTACCATAGGCAGCTACGAATTTTGTTATTCACATACAAAGGAAATGATAGACCAAACGATTAATGACATTGATGAAATATTAAAGACAGTTACACAAGCTATAAAAGAGAAGAATGTAAAAAAATACCTAAAAGGCAAGGCAGTAAAGCCAATTTTCAGGAACTAGTTATTATCTCTCCTTGACATAGTTCTAAAAAAATAAATGCTACAACCTTCCCATAAATATAAAAAATCAATTCTACTTATTAATCCTTTTTCTGATAAATGTAAGAAATCGATTCATGGAGAAAATCAAATGGTCATTTATATGCGGAAACACCTTTGGGAATAGCTTATGTTTATACATTTGCCAGAGATAATTTACCGGAATATGATTTCCTTCTCATTGATGCTATGGGCCAAATGGTAGAGCATAGTAATATGGGGATGGAAAGGAACTGGGAGATGCTGATCAATAGAGTCAAAGATATAAATCCTGACGTTATAGGAATTGGGGCTTATTATTTTAAAGGAGCGTCTTTATTCCATGAAACATGTAATAGGATTAAAGAGGTTTTACCTGATGTTCTGATTGTGGCAGGAGGCAATTATCCCACAGACACACCTGAAAAAGTCTTAAATGATCTCAATGTTGATTTCATTATTGTATCAGAGGGTGAAGGGCCATTTTCAGCTTTTCTTCAAGCATATTTTAATGGAAACGATGTGGCACATTTGACGGACTGGGATATCGGATATCAGATGGAGATTATCATGTAAATCAAAGGAGTTTAATCAAAGACATATCAAGAATTCCTATACCAGATCGCACTCCGCTTCCTATGGAAACTTATGGTAAGGGACGGAATATGTTAGACAGAGTTTTTGGTCCTGACAATTACCGTTTTCTAACAATGACTATTTCACGACGATGTCCGTTTGTATGTACTTTTTGCACGGCTACTAAATTTTGGGGACGTACTATTAGATATAGAAACACAGAATCAGTCTTGGATGAAATGTAAATGCTGATAGAAGTTTATGGAGCGACAGTTATTGGAATGAACGATGACAATTTTCTTGTAAACAAAAAAAAGGCATCTTTAATTTTAGAGGGAATGCTTAAAAGAAACTTAAATATAAAATGGACTGCCAATGGCGGGTCTAATGTAAGGGCTTTGAATGATGATAATTTTTTAGCATTAGCCATTGAATCTGGTTATTGCTTTTTTAATTTAGCTATTGAATCCAGTTCGCAGAAAACACTTGAGAAAATTCGTAAACCGGTGAAAGTGGAGGAAGTGCATTCCCTGGTTGAGAAGGTTCGCTCAAAATATCCTAATATGTATATAATGCATTTTTTATTGTTGGTTTCCGTTTGAAACCAGGCAAGATATTTTGGATACATTAAAATTTAGTAAGATTTTACAATTAGATTGGGCTTCTCATTTTATTTATAAACCATTCCCCAATACTGATTTGTACGATTACTCGTTAGAAAACTGGTTTATTCAAGCCGCTCAAATTGATTATGGTGAAAACTTTAAAGAGAGCCATATTGATGGAGAGGATTGGGACAGCCAGTGGCTTTTTAAGACAAATTATGAATACAACTTAAGGATTAATTTTCTTGAAAATTTTAATTTGTTAAGAGCCAACTATAAGCAATACCTGCGGGACATGGAATACATTATTAGTATCGCTCCGCAACATTGTTTAGCATATAGGCAAGCATCCTTTGCGTCAGAAAAATTTGGTTTGTACGAAAAATCAGCCTTATCTTCGCTAAAGGAAGCAGAAATAATGAAAGTAGAAAATGAATTTACTGAATGGTATGTTTCGCTTAGCATAAACACACATAGTTGTTAATGAATAATTGTATAATTAGTGCTGATAGTATGGCGCGGAGTCTAATCTAATTCAACTATCTGCGCATCTTTAACAATATTTTCATATGAATTCTCAGGAACATTTCCTACTATCTTCTCATATTTCTTGTCTTCTATAATGGCCCCATTATTTCTCTGTTTTTCTTTCAAAATGTTATAGTAAAATTCTTGAATGGGTTCTGCTATTAGTTCAATTTTCCCTCTAACAGCCTTAAATAATATCAAACAATCATTGGAAGTATTAAAATCAAGGTTATTAAAATTTTGCACGCTAATTATTCTTGCTTTCTTCCTATTGATATCCACAAATTCAATAATAAGACATTCCATATCTTTAAAATGGTTCGTCTTGTAAAATGAATAGTAAAGAGTTGGCTGGAAATTATAGAGGCCATGATTAGAATATCCTTGTGTGTGATTAAGGTGTATCACCGTTCCATCTTTTTTCAGCATTCTTGCTAAATTGCTCAAGACATTTGATATATTAAAACAGTGTTCCATTGTTCCGCCATCAATTACAAAATCATATTGGTGTTCTAGCTTTTTTGGTATTTCTTCATTAAGATTATGAATTATGTTAGCTCCATCTTTGTCTGAAATATCCATGGAATCACAGGTTTCAAATCCAAGAAATTTAAATAAATGTTCAGGCTCCACTTTCCCTATCATTGAAAACACTGTACCATATAGCTTCTTCACAGACTCAGATTCAATTTCAATGCCTTGTCTTCCAAGAGTCAATAACCGACCACGATAATTATATTCTTTTTTCTTATTAAATAAAATATTTCCCCATATAGAATTTATTGTCATTAGCTCACTTTCTAAATGTCAATTTTCCATCAACCCAGAAATCTCTAATATTTGTTCTTGATTTAATCTCATTTTCAAGTTTATTGAAATAATTCATCCAAAAAGATTTTTTATTAAAGATATCTTCAGCTTTTTTGTAATAAACTTCTGCCTCTTTATGCTTTTTCATTCTTTCATAAGAAAAAGCAATTAAAAGAATAGCAATAGCATGATCTGGTGCTAATCTTCGTACAAAGTGGAATTCTTCTATTGCCCTTTGATAATTTCCTCTTTTTAAAAAGTGGTTATTTACAAAATTTATTTTAAGGTTATTGAAATATACAATTTCCTTTAGCCATTCTTTGTCAAAATTAGGTGTAGATACTACACTAGTATTCTGAAGATCATTATAACTTATTTCTTTGTCTTTTATGTATCCATGTTCAATACAATAATCATACAATGATGTCTTTGGGAAAGGAGTGAACATATTAAAACATGACCAATCAAAATCAAGTGACTCTGCAAGATCAAAAGTTTTTTGTATATCTTCTTTTGTTTCAAAAGGAAATCCAACAACAAATGCTCCTGTAACATAAGCCTTGTCATATCTTCTTAAATTATCAACTACCTCTTTTACCATAGATAATTTAAGAGGTTTATTTATCTGTTTAAGCGTATTTTCACAACCTGATTCAATAGCTAAAGCAAACATGTAATATCCTGACTGAATCATCTTGTCAACCATCTCTCTATTTAAAAGTGACTTTACTGTCAATCCGGTTGTAGACCATTGGTCAACAAGTTTTTCTTTTATCAGGAGATCGCAAATCTTTATAACCCTCTCGGGCAGAAGAGAAAATAAGTCATCATTGAACTTAAAGAAATTAAAATCATATTTTATCTTTAAATATTTGATTTCTTCAATTATACTCTCTGGACTTCTGTGCCTTGCATTACCCCATACTTCTTTTGTTGCACAAAACCCACATTGAAATACGCAACCTCTTGCAGAAACCATAGAAATCGGCCTGAGGTTCTTCATTAGTCTTTGCATAGAGTGTCTTGGGATCTTTCCATAAAGATCAATTCTAAGATCATCTAAATCAGGATAAGGCAATACATCAAGATCAGGTATTTTATCTACAATTGGGTTAACAATTACTTTTTCATTTTCTTTATATACTATACCTCCTACTTCAGACAGGGGCTCGTTATATTTCATAGCCTTAACAAGATTATAAAATACAATTTCCCCTTCAGACATTACAATAATATCCAGGTTTTTGTCTTTGATAGCAGTATCATAACTAAGAGTTGGGTAAGATGCCCCCATGACTGTTACAGTTTTCTTGTCAATAACTTTACACACTGCTACAACTTTATGGGCTTCAAGAGCAATAGCGTGAGAAAATGCGCTCACACCTACAATATCTGGAGAAAATTCATCTATTTTATTTCTAAGTCTGTCCCAAAGAAAGTCCATGCTAACATCAGGGTCTTTGTTGACAATATAATCCATTGCATCAATGTTTGAATCATAGATTTTTACCTCAACTTCAGGAATCTTATTTTTTAAATAAGATTTAATATATCCTATCCCTAAAGGAATCTCTGATTCTCCCCCTCCAGCAATTACTAATTCATTGTCATATTTGCCATTATAAACGTTAAATGGAAGTAACAATAATATTTTCATTCTATTATTTTTCTAAAAAAGTATTCAATCCTTGCAATCCTTGAATAACAAATAAAACCAGGAAGTGAGATTTTACAAAAGTTCAAAATAAAAGGCCTGTTAATTGTAAAATTTACATATACCATTATCATCATTTTTATTGCAGGTTGAGTATCTGGAAAGAAACAAGTCTTACAGTATCTCATATTATCCCCCTGGTAAGTATGAGATTAAAAAAGCTATGTTTTAGTTTTGCCTTCTCCTCTCCATGAATAACCAAAATATTATTATAAAATACTAGATTTTATAATTTAATAAACCAATAAATTCTCTTTAACTTTGCATTGAAAGCGATGTTGTCGTATTGAAAGCTCCTTTTGAGTGAAGGGAAATAATGAATCATGTTTATCAGTTTATTCCAATTTGTTTTTGTTAATAGTTTAATAAACATCTCAAGGCGATTGTGATAAACAGCAAATTCAAAAAGCCTTTCAGTATTTTTTATCTGATTTGTTACATTCATCCCAGCAGGAGAATCATTTTCAAGGGTTACGTATCCGGCAAAATCATCAATTCCTGGCATCTTGGAAATGAAATTGTTTTCAAAGGCGTATTTTGCAATCTCTGTTTCAGGAAACAGAACTAATAGGTTGGTGCTCACATAATCAGGATTCAATTCCCTTACAAAGTTAATTGATTCCCATAGGTCATCAATGGTCTCTCCAGGCCAGCCAATAATCATGTCAATCCCAATTCGTATTTTGAACTTTTTAAAAAGTTTTACTGCATCCTGAACTATCTGGTTTCTAGCGGTTCTTCCCGCAATCTTTTGTATACGTGGAATGGCACTTTGCAATCCAATGGTAACACGATCACAACCAGCTTGTTTCAATAAATCAACCATCTCATTATCGATACCCTCTGAGCGAATATTGCAGATAAAAGGAGGCATATTGGCATTTGCATACTCATTTAAAAATTCTTTTGTTACTTCTTTGGATGCGTTAAATGTTCCATCTACAAATTGGACCCATTTTAAACCGTACTTTTCCTTTGTGTATTGTATTTCTTCAAAGAGTTTTTGATACTTTTTGTAAATACGAAAGCCTTTTCCTTCACTTTTATACTTCTGAGTTATAAATGAATTGCCACAAAACTTGCACTTATATGGGCACCCTCGTGAGCGTATGAAGTATTTTGTACTTTGATTACGTATGGACTTATATTTTGAAGGATAGATATCTCTATCATGCATTGGCAAATCTTCCAGATTTTCAGTAACCATAAATCTTTCAGAACGTATAATTTTGCCATTCTTTTTATAAGAAACTCCTGGAATCTCGGTTAGGGATTTACTACTACTTAATTTATCTACAACTATTGGCAGGTTTTTTTCTCCGTCACCTGAAATTACAACGTCAACGGTGTCTTCTTCTAATAATTTCTGAGAAATAAAGAAAAGAGGGCCTCCCAGCAACGTCGTTGCAGTTGGAATGAGTATTTTGATTTTCTTTAATAAGCATAAAGTAAATGCTTCTTCACCAAAATAAATACTGAATGCGATAAAGTCTGGTTTGAAATTAGTGATAGCATCACAAAGGTTTGTCTCCAGTTTAGATACAAAAATATCTGTTTGGTGTCCTTGCTCTTTAAGTACTGCGCTTAAAATCATTATACTCAGTTTTTCGTATGATTCTTCTTGTACAAAAGCAATTTTAGCCATTATTTTTTCAAAGTATATCGTCTGAAGTTATTAGAATACGGTTTTCGATAAAAGGAAGTTAATTTATTTATAATTGTCTACGCCGCCTATTCCAAATAAAAGAAATTTAATTAAACCAAAAAAACGGATTGTACCTTGCAACACAAAAAAAGGAACATATCTCGCCTTGTATTTAGTAGCACAATAAAATGCTCTTTTAATCGGGTAAACGTATAAGAGATGCATGAGTACATTCAGCATTCTTTCCGGATGAGTCTCAATAAATTTGGCATCTCCGGAGCCGTAAGCAAGCCATCGCTTATATAGTTCTTTAAAAGTACTTAAGTTTTTTCGATAAGTTATTCCATTGCCACAAACAAAGAGTGCTCCACGTTTTTTTAGGTTATACGCTAAGTCGGAGTCTTCAGCAGCAGTAGTGTATTGATTGGAAGTGTTGGTAATTACTTCAAGCAAGGAGTCTTTCCTATACAGTGCAGGTCTACCAATCATTGTAATGTTTACTGAGTTTCTATTGTCCAGAGCATGTATAATTTTCATGCTCACCAGGAATGCTTCTTCCCAATACGTTGTTTTACGTTTTATTATATCAGAGATGTTCTCATGTTTTGCTTGAACGGCTGTAGCATCTGATTGTTCTAAGATATTATATAAATCGAATAGACAGTTCTCGTCTAAACGATCATCTGCATCAACTATCATAATATACTTTGAATGGCTGCTTGCCGCTTTTATTCCTGTATCTCTTTGTATTGCCAATCCTTTCTCGCAATTTATGACCTTAATGTTCTGGATTCTTTGAATGATCGGTCTTGTCTGATCGGTGGAATGACCATCTACAACAATAATCTCGTTTGGGTTATTGTTTTTGCAATATTGAATGCACTCTTCAATATTTTGTTCTTCATTAAGAGTACGTATAATAATAGTAATAGGGAGAGTATCCATTGATTTTATATCGCTTCTTGTAATTCATAGATTCAAAAAAAGATAATTACTCATTGCTACAATAAATTTATTTTAAAGATATTTTATCTGGAATTATACATAGTCGTATGGTATTGATTTTTATAATTTATGTTTGAAGAACTTTATTCAATATTTTATTTTTATAGCATGCTTTAATTTTATGATAATAATGATTTACTTCTTCTTTAGAAGCGCTTTGTCCGTATGGGTTATACGTATCCATAACTCCTGGTTTGTAACGATCATTAGGATAACGAAATGGTATGGTATCTACTGATGCAAGAAGTTGATCAATGTGTTGTGAAGCCCTTTGACATGCTTTGCCATCCATCTTTCCATAAAATTCGTTTTCTAATTGTGTTACATTCCTGATATCAGCATTGCTACATCCCAGTTTAGTATTAGAAACAAGGTGATCAAATTCATCAAAAGTCTTTGCTACAGGCGATAGTGTTACCAAGGGAGATTCTCCTAGGTCATCATCACATAAACTTATTGAGGGTATATTCAGTAAATGTGCTTCCAGGGCTGTTGTTGAAGTAGCATGAATTAATAAATCTATATAATTAAGCATCTCCACCATATGTCCTTCAAGAACCACAGGGATATGTAGATTGTTTTCCCGGAAATACTTTACATACTCATCTTTTTTTTCGCCTGGATGGACTTTTAAAATAAACTGCCATTCATCTTTTCTATTATTATATAGTTGTTTTATACAATCAAGCCATAGCTTACGACCTGATGTGTCCAAATCAATAATCCTGGTGACTTCTGGAACAGAATCGGCGCTTAGCCCTAGTTTGCCAAACGCCTCAGGAATTGCCACCTCAGAGTTTCCTCTGTCAGCGTAGCCAAAACGGGATGCAAAAAGCATAATCTTTTTATGCGCGGTTATATCCAGCTTTTTACAGAAATCATCTCTGTTTGGGAATATTTTATTGATATTAGGAATAAAATATGGATCCATACACATCGCCCCAACAGCTTTACATCCTTCTCCTGGCATATGACCGTACATAGCAATCATTTCAGCAAATTCCTCGCTGAAAAACAGTTCGAGATCTACCAAATGAGAATATTCCCATAACCCCAATAACCATGATTTTCTTGTCGGGTTCATTGCATTCCAGTTTTTATATGATGATGTCTCTTCTCTCCTTACAATAGAAAATATATTTCTGTCTGCGGCAAACCTTGCCAGTTGCATTTGATAACGAGTTGTTTTTGCTCCCCATATTATAGCATCAGGGAGTAGCTCTAGAATGCTGTTTTCCGGCATATCATCCAAGGAACGCATGATTACCTCGTACTCTAATTCCTCCAGCCAATAACGAAGAATTAGATCAATAAAAAGGTCTCTTTGTTTTTTCACAACAAAAAGCAAAATTCGTTTCTTCGCTTTGCCATTGTTTGATGGACGCATTGGAGTAAGATGAGACTTGAGTTTGAGCAGGTCTTTTGTAACATGACTGTTCTCCGGTAAATGACGTAAGAATGCTAAAGATGAATTCCAAAAGAAATTGTCATGAGAAGCTGCATTTTTTATGACTTGAGGGATAGAATCATTATTAATAATTTTACTTAATTCTTTACGAAAAAGAGCGTATGAAAAGTATTTGTCAATTTTAAGGATATTATGTGCTAATATATTACAGTCTTCATCGCCAATTGGAGCAGAAATCAAATCTTCAATATATGCTGAAGGTGGTTTGGGAAGTATTCCATTTCCGTACGTTTTTTGTAGAAACCAAGCTGTATCGGCTATAAATGGTCGTGGGAGATATGAAAATTTTAAGTAATCCTGACTAACAACAGCCTTACAATCAATTGGTTTTCCATCAAGATCTACCATTTGACTATTGTCTCTTGCAATTACATATGGCTTGTGCTGCTTGAGAAATGTACGCACCGTACGTTCGTTTTCATTTCTTCTCTTCAGTCCATTACGAGCAATATCGACAACTAATTTGTTTCTATGACCGCTAATATCAAGTTGGAGCAATGAATCAATAGTTTCTTTGCTGTCTACAGTAATAAGGATAAGTTGACTGCTATTAGAAGCCTTAATAAGATCTG
>Ga0209774_1000445_pt1 | contig 34247 bp, 36 predicted proteins | sample SaaInlV_150m_DNA_2_FD_184648 | JGI IMG/M metagenome (GOLD analysis project Ga0209774, IMG submission 184648) | Marine microbial communities from expanding oxygen minimum zones in the Saanich Inlet - SI037_S2LV_150m_DNA (SPAdes) (version 2) | ecosystem: Environmental > Aquatic > Marine >... | reverse complement strand
ATTTACATTAACAAAAAAGCAGTCACCGAATTAACGATAACTGCTTGAATTTAATGGTGGGCCATGAGTGACTCGAACACTCGACCAAGAGATTAAGAGTCTCCTGCTCTACCAACTGAGCTAATGGCCCAAATATGGGGTGACTGATGGGGCTTGAACCCACGACAACCGGAATCACAATCCGGGGCTCTACCAGCTGAGCTACAATCACCATTACACTTCTTCTACCTGCCAGTAGTTGGCGCGCCCGGCAGGATTCGAACCTGCTACCCTCGGCTTAGAAGGCCGATGCTCTATCCAAATGAGCTACGGGCGCAGTATCAATACATAACTGGTCGGGGTGGAGGGATTCGAACCCCCGACATTCTGCTCCCAAAGCAGACGCGCTACCAGGCTGCGCTACACCCCGTTCGCCGATAAAAATCAGCGAGCGCGAATAATACCATCCACAGCGTATCAGTCAATAACGAGTGATATAATCTGGTCACTTTTTTTACTTTGCCGTAAATACGAGATAAGGAATCTTAAAGGGATGAGTGCACAAATTCTGGATGGAAAAAAAATTGCTGGTGAGATCAGGGAGCTGGTCCACCAAGAGGTGAAGCACCTGCTGGCTGATGGTCGCCGTCAACCCGGTCTCGCAGTTGTACAAGTGGGCGATGACCCGGCGTCAAGTGTTTATGTGCGTAATAAGCATAGTGCTTGTGAAAAGGCGGGAATCTTATCCATTAAACATGAGGTCCCTGTGGAGATATCACAACAGGCGCTGCTTGATCTGGTCGATGCGCTGAATGAAGATCCAACAGTTGACGGCATTTTGGTGCAGCTTCCACTTCCCGCCCATATAGATTCAGAGACTGTTATTGAACGCATCCATGCGGATAAAGATGTTGATGGCTTCCACCCCTACAATATGGGACGTCTGACCTTAAAGATGCCACTACTAAGACCTTGTACACCAAAAGGGGTGATGACGCTGCTTGAGCGAACTGGAATTCCATTGGAAGGAAAAGAGGCGGTGATCGTGGGGGCCTCAAATATTGTAGGCCGTCCGATGACTCTGGAGTTGCTCACTGCCCGTTGTACCACTACAACTTGTCACAGCAAGACAGCCGATCTTGAGGCGCATGTACGTCGAGCTGAGGTGCTGGTGGTTGGAGTGGGTATTCCCAACTTTATTCCCGGTGAGTGGGTACGTGAAGGTGCTGTAGTGGTTGATGTAGGTATCAACCGGCTTGAGGATGGCACCTTGACGGGGGATGTTGATTTTGAAGGTGCCTGCCGACAGGCATCCTGGATTACCCCTGTGCCAGGTGGAGTTGGTCCAATGACCATTGCTACTCTTTTGCAGAATACCTTAAAGGCGGCCGAGGTTTTCCATAACGCCTAATAGAGACCTGTATAGCGTAGATTATCCTCTGCGCCAAGTGGTGCCATCTGCACCATCCTCTAACACAATCCCTTGCTCGGTGAATAGGTCACGAATACGGTCTGATTCTGCCCAGTTTTTGTTGGCCCTGGCAGCGGTTCGGTCCTTAATCAGTTGTTCAATCTCTGTATCGCTCAGTCCATCTTCATGATTTTCACCCTTAAGAAACTGGTCAGGGTCTTGCTGCAACAGTCCGAGAATTTCTGCTAACTGCTTCAGTAGCTGTGCATGTGCTTCAGTTGTCAGGTCTTCACTATCATTGAGTCGATTAATTTCACGCACTAAATCAAATAGTACTGAAAGTGCTTCGGGTGTATTGAAGTCATCATCCATTGCTGCATTAAAGCGTTGCTCCCATTCGCTTTCCATTACAGCGGTAACACCTTCTGACTCAATGCCACGTAGTGCTGTATAAAAGCGGGTCAATGCAGACTGTGCATTTTGCAGGTTCTCTTCGGTGTAGTTCAGTGGGCTGCGATAATGGCTGGTTAATAGAAAGTAGCGTACAACCTCTGCTGGATACTGTTTGAGTACCTCACGAATGGTGAAGAAGTTCCCCAGTGACTTGGACATTTTTTCATCATCAACCCGTACAAAACCGGCATGCATCCAGTAATTGACGAAGGTCTCCCCGGTCGCCCCCTCCGATTGTGCAATCTCATTTTCGTGATGCGGAAAGATAAGATCCATCCCTCCACCATGAATATCAAAATGGTTACCCAGACATTGTGTCGACATTGCGGAGCACTCAATGTGCCATCCGGGACGCCCTTTACCCCAGGGGGAGTCCCAGCAGGGTTCATCGGGCTTGGCTGATTTCCATAACGCAAAATCCATCGGTGCACGTTTAATGTCACCGATTTCTACACGTGCACCCGCCTGTAAATCGTCAAGGTTTTTTCCTGAGAGTTTACCGTACTGATCGATGGCGGAGACATCACAGTAGACATCTCCATTATCTGCCACATAAGCCTTTCCGTTATCGATCAGCTGTTCAGTCATGGATAAAATTTCATCCATTGAATGGGTTGCTCTGGGTTCCTGATCGGGAGGCAGAATGCCTAATGCCTCAGAGTCCTCATGCAGTGCATCAACAAAGCGTTCTACCAAGTCTGTAAAGAGTTCTCTATTCTCGTTGGCACGATTAATAATTTTATCATCAATATCAGTAATATTGCGCACATAGTTTACTTTGTACCCCTGCGCACGAAGGTAACGTACAGCAACATCAAAAAATACCATTACCCGGGCATGGCCCACATGACAGTAATCATAGACTGTCATTCCACAAACATAGAGGTTCACCTCTCCTTTATGGATTGGTTTAAACTGCTCTTTGGTTCGTGTCTGGGTATTGTAGATCTGCAACATGGTTTTTCTCTTTAAAAATAGATACAAAATCAGCACAGGATTATACCCCACCCCCGTTGCGCAATGGCGGCTGCAATAAGGTATGATTCCCCTCAAATTCACAACCAGACAATACTTAACAGAATAGAAGACTATGAAGAAGAATCTGACCATCTTTGGCTCCGTGGTTGCCTTGCTGGGTGCCGTCCTGTTTACCGTAGTACCCTCTGATCCGGCCGTTGCGACTGAAGAGAATCCATTGATTGCTGCCGATTCACCGCTTGTAGAACTGGTTACTAACTACGGTAACATTACACTGCAGCTGGATGCGGCTCGAGCGCCTTTTACGGTTACCAATTTTCTTACCTATGTAAAGAGTGGTCACTATGATGGCACGATCTTCCATCGTGTGATCCCCCGTTTCATGATACAAGGGGGAGGTTTTACTCTCGGTTTTGATAAAAAGCCCACTCATGACATGATCCCCAATGAGGCCGATAATGGACTCAAGAATCTGTTCGGTACGGTTGCCATGGCACGTACTGGTGATCCGCACTCTGCGACAGCGCAGTTTTTTATTAATACCACCAATAACCGGTTTCTCAACCATACCCGCAAGTCACAGCGAGGTTGGGGGTATACTGTTTTTGGTAAGGTAATTAACGGTATCGAGGTAGTGCGCCAGATTGAGCAGACGAAAACCGGACCCGGTGGCCCGTTTCAGAAAGATGCACCCGTTGAGATGGTGATCATCGAATTAGCCCGACTTATTTCCAAATAATTTGTAAACAGAAGGATCGACCTACCATGATTGTAAAGATGACCACCTCTCACGGAGAGATTACGATTGAGCTTAATGCCGAGAAGGCCCCGCAGACTGTAGAAAACTTCATCGACTACTGTCGTGATGGCTTTTACGATGGCACCATCTTCCACCGTATCATCCCTGGTTTTATGGTTCAGGGGGGAGGGATGGAGCCGGGAATGGCAGAAAAACCAACCAATGAGCCAGTTGAGAATGAGGCCAATAACGGATTGAAGAATGATGTTGGCACGCTGGCCATGGCTCGTACCATGGACCCACATTCGGCAACTGCACAATTCTTTATCAACACCAACAGTAATGGTTTTCTAAATTATCCAGGGCAGGATGGTTGGGGCTACTGTGTCTTTGGTGAAGTGACTGAAGGAATGGATGTGGTTCGAGAGATTGAAAAAGTTGAGACGGGCAGCCGTGGCTTCCATGATGATGTGCCTAAAGATGATGTCGTTATTGAGAAGGTAGAAGTACAGGAATAACCGATGACTCAATGAGCTCCAGAAGAGAGTTTCTGGAGCTCACGACACTGATCCATGTCTATCTGCTTTATTGCTGACCTGCATCTATCGGCCGATAGACCTGAGATCGCACAACGCTTCCTTCACTTTCTCCAACAGGAAGCTACTCAACACAGAACGCTCTATATCCTTGGTGACCTGTTTGAGGTTTGGTTGGGGGATGATCTTTCATCTCAAGTTCATGCCAATATACTGTATGCATTGAAGCGTGTGACTGAAACAGGAACCGCTATTTATGTGCAGCACGGCAATCGTGATTTCCTGCTTGGTAGACAGTTTGAAGAGTTGAGCGGATGTCAGCTGCTTGAGGACCCCTATTTAATCGATCTGGAGAGTGAGCAGATTTTATTAATGCATGGGGATCAGCTCTGCAGCGATGATTTGTCTTATCAAAAATACCGAAAATGGGTGAGAAACCGGTTTAGCCTGTGGGTGCTGAGACATCTTCCAAAATCAGTTCGCAGGAGAGTTGGAACTACACTGCGGCAGCGTAGTGAATATGGTAAACAGCAGAAGTCTGTAGAGATTATGGATGTGACTCAAGATACTGTAGAGGCGGTGACAAGGCAGTGGAATAGTACCCACCTGGTGCATGGTCACACACATCGCCCCGGATATGAAACTTTTAGGTTGGAGAATAGACTGATATACCGGCTGGTATTAGGGGATTGGGGTGCAAGCCAAAAAGAGAATGTTTGGGTTTTTTCAGAGGGAGAGTTCAGTCAGCGACACTATTGATGTTGTCTCTGTTGTTTTCTTGTGAATGATTGAAAAATATTCTGACTAGTGATGTTTTGGTTGTAAAAAAAGCCTCAGCGTAACGATTACGCTGAGGCTTTTAGTGAGCGAGAGCGACTCTCTTTACTGAGCAGCAGGAGCTACTGGAGCATAAGGGTAGTAGCTAGGACGAGATTCAGTGCGCAGATCAGAAGTCCCGTTCATGCGAGCATTCTCAGCAGCATCCATATCAGCCTGCATGTCAGAAGATCCCTTACCAGAAGCGTTTACAGTCATGCTGAAGTTACCTTCTGCATCACCACGACCTTTGCCGGCGCCGCGTCCCTTTCCGTCAAAAGCACCGTCAGCAGAACCAGTTCCATAGCCAGACTGGTTGTCATCACCGCCGCCGAAGAAGGCAGAAGCGCTAGAAGCAACAGCAGCAAGAGCGATAGCAGCAATAATTTTTTTCATGATAAATCCTTTAAAAGTAATAATTTGAAATTTGTTTAAAATTTTTGTGAGTGTTTTTTCACAATATGGAAGGAATTATACAGTAATATAATTGAATGTTAAATGGTTAATTATTTATGTGTTATTAAATTATTTTATCTTCGCCATGTACAAGACAATAAAAAACCTCGGTGTATTACTACACCGAGGTTTTTGAGGTATGAGACTCTCTTACTGAGCAGCAGGAGCGTAGTACCCAGGATACCCAGGACGTGACTCAGTGCGTAGATCGCTGTCACCCTTGATGCGGGTGTTGTTAGCAGCATCCATATCAGCCTGCATGTCAGAAGAGCCCTTACCAGAAGCATTTACAGTCATGCTGAAGTTACCTTCTGCATCAGCGGCACCCTTACCAGCACCACGTCCCTTTCCATCGAAAGCACCGTCAGCAGAACCAGTTCCGTAACCAGACTGGTTGTCGTCTCCGCCACCGAAGAAAGCAGAAGCGCTAGAAGCAACAGCAGCAAGAGCGATAGCAGCAATAATTTTTTTCATGATAAGTATCCTTAAAAAGTAAAATTTGAAATCTGTTTAAAATTTTTCTGTGAGTGTTTTCTCACAACATGGAAAGCATTATACAATAAGATAATTGAATATTAAAGATTTAAAAATCTATATGGACATAATTAAATTTATGTCTTTTGTCAGCATAGTCCCCCTAAATGCAACCACAAAAAAAGCCTCGGTGTATCGCTACACCAAGGCTATTTATTTGAGAGAGTAGGTTTCTCTTACTGAGCAGCAGGAGCTACTGGGGCGTAAGGGTAGTACCCTGGGCGAGACTCGGTACGTAGATCGCTGTCACCCTTGAGGCGGGCATTGTTAGCAGCATCCATATCAGCCTGCATATCAGAGGAACCCTTACCAGAGGCGTTTACAGTCATGCTGAAGTTACCCTCTGCATCACCACGCCCTTTACCAGCACCACGACCCTTTCCGTCGAAAGCACCATCAGCAGAACCAGTACCGTAACCAGACTGGTTGTCATCTCCGCCGCCGAAGAAGGCAGAAGCACTAGAAGCAACAGCAGCAAGAGCGATAGCAGCAATAATTTTTTTCATGATCAATCCTTAAAGGTAAAATTTAAAATCTTTAATTGAGAGTATATGGTCAGAGTATTTCTCTTCTCTCAATATCTGTGCATTACTATACAATAAATGCGTTGAATAATAAAACTCAAACATTTGTATTGGCACATAAAAATTATTTATTAATGGTTTTTTAGTGTTCTCGAGTGGCTCGGAAGTTAATATTAGGCCAGCGCTCTATTGTCAGATCTAAGTTGACTCGTGTTGGAGCGAGATAAGTGAGGTTGCCTCCACCATCTATGGCGAGGTTATCGCTGCTCTTTTGCTTAAAACGATCCAAGTCGACAGGGTTTTTACACTCCACCCAGCGGGCGGTATAGACCGATACACTCTCATAGAGTGCTTCTACCTTATACTCATGCTTGAGTCGGTGCGCTACAACATCAAACTGTAATACACCAACTGCGCCAAGAATGAGGTAGTTATTATTGAGGGGCATAAAGAGTTGGGTCGCTCCCTCTTCAGAGAGCTGCTGTAACCCTTTTTGTAGCTGTTTGTTCTTGAGCGGGTCTTTGAGACGAACCAGCCGGAACAGCTCTGGCGCAAAGTGGGGGATACCGGTAAAACGCAAGGTTTCACCTTGGCTGAAGCTGTCACCAATCTGGATAGTGCCGTGGTTATGTAACCCAATAATATCACCGGGCCAGGCCTCTTCGGTGTGGGAGCGATCTCCCGCAAGAAAGGTGAGGGCGTTGGGGATGGCGATATTCTTATTGATTCGACTGTGGTGGATCTTCATCCCTTGGTTGAATTTCCCGGAACAGATGCGCAGGAAGGCGATGCGGTCACGGTGTTTGGGGTCCATATTGGCCTGAATTTTGAAGACAAAACCGGTAAATTTCTCTTCAACAGGCTCAATGGTGCGATCTTCGGTATCACGTGATTGTGGGTCAGGGGCGATCTCAACAAAACCATCGAGCATCTCTTTGACACCAAAGTTACCCAGTGCGGTTCCAAAGTAGACAGGGGTTAGGGTGCCTGCCAGGTATTCATCCAGGTCAAAAGAGTGGCTTGCTCCTTGAACCAACTCCAACTCCTCGCGAAGATCCTCTGCAAGGTCGCCAATGGCCTCATCCAGTGCTGGATTGTTGAGCCCTTCAATGATCTGCTCTTGTTGGATGGTATGGCCCTGGCCAGTACTGTAAAGAATAGTACGATCTTCTGCCAGTTGATAGATTCCCTTGAACTGTTTGCCCATCCCGATGGGCCAGTTGATCGGCGCACACTTGATGTTGAGAATCGCCTCGACCTCATCAAGCAACTCAATAGGGTCACGGATATCCCGGTCCATCTTGTTGATAAAGGTGAGGATGGGGGTTGTACGCAGACGACACACCTCCATCAGTTTGATGGTACGTGGCTCAACGCCTTTCGCGCCATCAATAACCATTAATGCAGAATCGACGGCAGTGAGTGTTCGATAGGTATCCTCAGAGAAATCCTCATGTCCTGGGGTGTCGAGCAGGTTGACGACTCGTTCCTTGTAGGGAAACTGCATCACTGAGGTGGTGACCGAAATACCACGCTCTTTCTCCATCTCCATCCAGTCAGAAGTTGCGTGACGGTCCGAGCCACGCCCCTTGACGGTACCAGCCTGCTGAATCAGCTTTCCGAACAGCAGTAATTTCTCGGTAATGGTGGTCTTGCCCGCATCCGGGTGTGAGATGATGGCAAAGGTGCGCCGTTTATCGATCTCGTTCTGCAGTTGGCTCATTCCTTGAGTGGTTCCTTTTTGAGTATCTTTACAGCTCAGTATCAGGCGATTTCAACCATCTCAATCGCAAAGGTTAACGCCTTACCAGCCAAGGGTGCATTGCCATCAACAGTGACATTTTCATCATCAAAATCAACAATAACAAAGTTGATCATCTCACCGTTAGGGCCTTGAGCATGCATCTGTAAACCAAGTTCAGGCTCCATGTCCTCTGGCATCATTGAGCGCTCAACTTGAGCAACCATTTCCGGGTTATGTTCACCATAAGCCTCTTCTGGCGCAAGTGTGACTGTTTTCTTGTCACCAACGCCCATACCGCGGCAGGCACTGTCAAAACCGGGAATTACCTGGCCACTACCAATGGTAAACTCAAGTGGGTCACGCCCCTCTGAAGAGTCAAATTGCTCTCCATCATCCAATGTTCCAGTGTAGTGAATTTTTACGGTACTGCCATCAGTGGCTTCGGACATAATTTCGCTCTCAGTTGAAGAAGGGGAAGTCATTTGGCCCCTTTGTGGAAAACCGCTATTCTAACGTGATTCAATGAGTTGCGTCAGCCAGATTCGGCTGCGCAGCCCCAATTCTGTGGTGTATCCACGTTCAGAAAATTGAATTTTATTATTTTGATCAACAATATAGGAAGTGGGTACACCCTGTACTCCAAACCGATGAGCAATGGTCCCATCAGGGTCTGTAATAGTTGTTGGGTCTATTCCTTGCTCCTCTAGGTAATGTTCTACCTCCAGCGAGGTACCTGACTGCATGGCAATGGTGATGACTGGATAATCTTCTGCAATAGAGGCAATACTCTCCTCTTCCAGCTTACAGATGGGGCACCAGCTTGCCCAGAAGTGGATTACTAACGGGGTCTCTCTGGGGGTGTCGAGACTAAAGTGTTCTCCCCGAATGGTGAGTGCATTGAGTGGTGGAGCCTGACCTACAGCCATTCCTTGTTGTTGCCAACTTCGTATCGCACCGATGGCAACCACAACAAACAGTAGCTTGATGGAGCCTTTAAGCGTAAATCTCATGACCGGTTTTTGCGTAGTAATGTGTTGGAGAGTCTTTGAAGGGCATGCTGCAGGCTATTATTATTTTGCTGTGCTTGTTCGGCCAGTTGGTGGGCAATAGCGGTGGAGGGGAGTTTGGGTTGGATGGGGGGAGGAAGAATTGGTTCATTGGAGAAGCGCACTTTCAATTTAACCTGGGTGACTTGTCTTGCCCCCTCTTGATGAAGAAGATCAAGCAGATTTTGTTGCAGAAAACGGCCGCGTTGTAACCAGCTTGGAGAGTCTGCGTGAAATAGAGCAACCCCTTTGGGGGTAATGGTGCTGAGGTGAATGTGGGCCGAGTAGGGGAGACCCAGTTTTCCCATGACGCGTTCACTGAGCTTTCGCAGTTGAAAGGCCTTTTTGATCAATTGATTATTGTTAACTTCTCTGGAGAGGATGGAGAGTGGACGCTTTCCTCGGGGAAACTGGTTTTTCTGGGGAGGAAGGCTCTCTGCAACGAAATATTCAGCAGCCTCATTTTGAGGTTGAAGCGAGCGCTCTGGAGCTGTTGAAGTAGAACGTTCTTGATTCAGGATTTGGTGTATCCGCTTCAGGCTCTTGTTTGCTTCACTCATAGTTCCTCATGATAACATCCCGTTTCATGCAGAGACTATCACCCCCCGATACTTCCCACCCCGGTGTCTATCAGATGTTGAGTGCTAGTGGCGAAATTCTCTATATCGGTAAGGCGCGAAATTTAAAGAAGCGGGTCTCCAGTTACTTGCGGAGTAGTGGGTTGGCCCCCAAAACCAGAGCTTTGATGTCGCATGTTACCTCTATTGAAGTGATCACCACACACACCGAAAACGAGGCGCTGATCCTTGAGAGCAATCTGATCAAGAAGCATCGTCCTCGCTACAATATTTTGTTGAGAGATGATAAGAGTTACCCCTATATTTATCTCTCCATAGAGCAGAAATTTCCCCGCCTCAGCTTCCATCGCGGTGCACGTAAGGCAAAAGGGCGCTATTTCGGTCCATACCCCAGTGCCGGCGCGGTGCGTGAGAGCTTGAAATTGATGCAACGGCTATTTCCGGTACGTCAGTGTGAAGATAGTTTTTACCGTAACCGTACACGCCCTTGCCTTCAGTATCAGATTGAGCGCTGTACAGCGCCTTGTGTTGATTTGGTATCTGAGAAAAACTACCTGAGTAATGTGCGTCATGCAGTATTGTTTCTGGAAGGAAAGAGTGGCGAAGTGGTAGATGAGTTGGCTCAACAGATGGAGCAGGCATCGGCCAATTTGCAGTATGAAGAAGCAGCCCGGTTTCGGGATCAGATCTCCAGCATGCGACGAATGCAAGAGAGACAGTATATCAGTGGTGAGCGAGGCAATCTGGATGTGGTTGCCGTGACCTCAGCAGGAGGGGGAGCTTCGATTCAGCTCTTTAATTTTCGCCATGGACAGAATTTGGGGAGTCGCAGCTTCTTTCCCAAGAATGTGCAGGGGAAGAATGAAGCGGAAATTCTCTACGCCTTTCTGTCACAGCACTACCTGGAGCACCAGCCGCCGGTGGAGATCCTGGTAAACCACCAGCCGGAGCAGCAACAACTGTTGCAAGAGGTTTTTACCGAGGTTGCAACGCACAAGGTGGCTATTCGTCATCAATTGCGTGGAGACCGTGCGCGTTGGATGCGCATGGCTGTAGAGAATGCTGAGTTGGCGCTCAATAGTCGGCTCTCTCAAAGGGCGAGTGCTGTTGATCGGGTTGAAGCACTGCAGGATGTACTCAAGCTAGATCAGCTGCCTCAGCGAATGGAATGTTTTGATATTAGCCATACCATGGGGGAAGAGACGGTTGCATCTTGTGTGGTATTTGAAGATGGAGTGCCCTTAAAGGCAGATTACCGGCGTTTTAACATCCACGACATTACTGGTGGTGATGACTATGGTGCCATGCGCCAGGCACTGGAACGGCGTTATACGCGGTTGGTGAAAGGGGATGGACGACTCCCCGATCTGTTGCTGATTGATGGCGGCCCGGGACAGTGCGCACAGGCACATGCCGTGCTGGAGGAGTTGCAGATTGATGGGGTCTCAGTGTTGGGGGTGGCGAAAGGGCCAGATCGAAAAGAGGGGCAGGAGAAGCTCTTCCTGAATGGTGCAGCAGCACAGCTACTACCAGCGGATGCACCGGCACTGTTACTCATTCAACAAATCCGTGATGAGGCACATCGCTTTGCAATTACGGCACATCGCCAACGGCGGGCAAAAAAGAGAAACCGCTCCCCTTTAGAAGGGATTCCCGGTGTTGGGCCTAAGCGTCGCCAGCAGTTATTGAGCCATTTTGGCGGATTGCAAGAGGTGGCGCGGGCAGGTGTTGAGGATATCTCTGCCGTGACCGGCATCAGCCGAGATATTGCCCAGCAGATTTATGACCGTTTTCATGAGTAGTTAAGATTTCTTTATGCTGCTGTTGATTCTCAATAACGAATCGGATCTAATGCAGCGATGCAACTCAATTTACCGACACTGCTGACACTTCTTAGAATTGTATTGATCCCATTTTTTCTGATGTTCTTCTACCTGCCTGTGGAGTGGGCAAGAGTGGCGGCAACAGCACTCTTTGCTTTGGCAGCATTTACGGATTGGCTGGATGGATTTCTGGCACGTAAATGGGATCAGACCTCACCCTTTGGGGCCTTTCTCGATCCGGTTGCAGACAAACTGATGGTAGCATCTGCGCTGGTGCTTCTGGTGAGTGAACTCTCTAACGTGCTGGTAGCTATTCCCGCTATTGTAATTATTGGTCGCGAGATCACCATCTCGGCATTACGGGAGTGGATGGCAGAGATGGGGAACCGTACCAATGTGGCGGTCTCAATAATTGGCAAGGTCAAGACAGCGGCACAAATGCTTGCCATTCTACTGCTGCTCTATCGAGAACCTGTTGGAGAATTTCCAACCTCAGTGGTTGGTATGGTACTGCTCTACGTTGCAATGTTGCTGACGTTATGGTCAATGGTGCTCTATCTGAGAGCGGCCTGGCCAGTGCTGAGTCAAGAGTAGTCAACTGTCTTGCTCTTCTTTTAAAGGTTACGGATCAACTATAATGGCCTGGTCAATTCAATCTATACAGCATCAGAAGATCTGTTTGATGAGGCGCTCAACTCATTAAGAGGTTATCGAGTGCGTTGGAACCAACCAACTCATCATTTTGATATTCTAGAAGCACATCAAGGTATCGACTTACTCTGGGAGTTAAGTGCAGTGAGCTATATTGATCGATAGTGATTGATGCGTTGCTAAGGAACCCCTGAATAAGTCATGTGTAAATGCCTAACGCCCATAGCGCCCAATATCTTCGTTGAAAACCTTGCTAATAGCCCGCTATTGGCTGCGATCTTCGCCTTGATCTTGAACACTATGGACGTAATTCAAATTACCCAGACTTTTTCAGAGGTTCCCTAATGAAAATAAAAATGACCTGTTACAGATAGTCGGTATCATTTGGTAATCTATAGAATCCAAATAGCTGTTTCCCTAAGTCAATAAAAAACCCCCACCGAAAACGATGGGGGTTATTAAGTACAGCATTTACTACTGAGCGTTAAGCGGCCTCATCATCACCAACGAAGAAGCTCATGATGTAGATGATTAATCCGATCAGGAAGACTACACCGGCAATCTCACGCATCCAGTAGAACAGCGCAAGCTGATCCTGAGTCGCCATGAAGGTCATGGGGGTCTCAGAGATTCGCTGCAACCAAGTCTGCAGGATACCTGCCGCGGTCAGGAACAGAGTGATGAAGGTGATTGAGACTGTCATCAGCCAGAAGGACCACATCTCCATAACCTGTGCCTTGTTGGAGTTGGCGGCACGTCCACGGATGATGGGCATCGCGTAGGAGATGATCGCCAGCACTACCATCGCATAGGCTCCGTAGAAGGCCATATGACCATGGGCTGCGGTGATCTGCGTTCCATGTGTGAAGTAGTTCACCGGAGCCAGGGTGTGGAGGAAGCCCCATACACCAGCACCTAAGAAGGCCATTACACCGGTGCCCAATGCCCACAATACTGCGGCTTTGTTGGGGTGCTCACGCTTACGCTTGTTGACCATGGTGAAGGCAAATACGGTCATCATGAAGAATGGTATGGGTTCCATTGCGGAGAAGATCGATCCCCACCACTGCCAGTACTCAGGGGTACCAATCCAGTAGTAGTGGTGTCCTGTTCCGATTATGCCGGTGATCAGGGTCATGGCGATGATGATATACAACCATTTCTCGATCACTTCACGGTCTACACCGGTGGTCTTGATCAGGACGAAGGCCAGAATTGCACCCAGAATCAGCTCCCAAACACCCTCTACCCACAGATGCACGGTCCACCACCACCAGAATTTATCCTGTACCAGGTTGGTTGGGTTGTAGAACGAGAAGAGGAAGAAGACGGCAAGGCCGATCAGACCGATCATCAATACCAGGTTGATGACGGTTTTACGCCCTTGTAGTACGGTCATTCCGACATTGAAGATGAAGGCGAGGGCGACTACGACTATACCCAGTTTGGTTATGGTCGGCTGTTCGAGAAATTCTCGTCCCATGGTGGGCAGCAGATCATTCATGGTGAGGTCTGCGAGGGTCGAGTAGGGGACCAGCAGGTAACCGAGAATGGTCAGTGCGCCTGCGACCAGGAAGATCCAGAACATGAGGATCGCCAGACCGGGGCTGTAGAGTTCACGCTCCGCTTCCTCGGGTATGAGGTAGTAGGAGGCACCCATGAAGCCAAAGAGTAACCAGACGATCAACAGGTTGGTGTGGACCATACGGGCTACGTTAAAGGGGATCTCAGGGAAGAGAAAGTCGCCAACAACATACTGTAGGCCGATGATCAGTCCAAATAGGATCTGACCGACGAACAGGCCGATGGCTGCGGTGAAGTAGTATTTAGCTACTGCTTGTGATTGATATTCCATTTTATGAATGCTCCTTTAACCCATTTTGTTGGGTGGCCAACCCGCAGTGTTGATCTCTGAGGCGTACTTCAGAAACTGCGCGATCTGCTCCAACTCTTCATCGCTGAAGTTGAATTGGGGCATGCTGCGACGACCGGGGATGCCATCTTTCGGACGACTCTTGATGAAGCCTTTGATGGCTTCTGTGCTGTTGCCGAAGCGCACATAGACATTACCAAGCTCTGGAGCAAAGTAGGCTCCCTCACCGAGTAATGTATGACAGCCAATACAGTTATTCTTTTCCCACAGCATTTTTCCTGCCGCTACTGTCGGGGTGATATTTTCATGGTTGTCCCTTTGGGGTACGACACCCATGGTGTCAAAAGTCAGGGCCAGAAATAGCAGGAAGAAGAACAGGCTTCCTCCATAAAATATATTTCGAGCCATCGATTTGGTGAACATTTCATCCATCGCTTGGTGCTCCATTAATGTTACGGAAGTGTGGAATGCGTAGTGTCCGTGAATACCAACCACCCTACGTTGATCCAGATCAACTCACCTTGTTAGAGTTTTATGATATTTGTCAGATATACCAGAAATGCAACCAGCGGTATCAGATAAAAATAGAGGTGCATCAACCGCCGTAGAGTTGCATTGGCGTTTTTTAGCTCCATAAAGTGGTCGATCACAATACGTCCCTTAACAGCGATTACCAGTGTAACAAATAGTCCCAGGCCGATGCCGGGTGGAGAAGATTCTCCCAGCCAACTGCCGCCCAGAGTGAGCGCCAGTAATACAATCCAGAGCAGATCCAGTAGGCGGTTATGTGGGAGTTTACTCATCGCAGTAGGTAGAGCAGAGGAAAAATAACTAGCCATACAAGATCGGTGGCATGCCAGTAGGAGGCAAAAGATTCCATCCCCTCATGAGATTCACTGCTGTAATGTCCTGAGTGGGTGCGCAGCATGATCCATAGCAGCCCCATTCCGCCCCACAGCACATGGACCATATGGGTGAAAGTAAGATAGTAGTAGACTGTGAAGAAAACCCCACTGCGGCCATTGACTCCATTTTCTATATTCCATTGAATTTCTAGTGATTTGATGGTGGCGTATCCCACGATGGTCAGTAGTACCAGGAATAGCCAACGCAGTGTGGCCGCGCGGTTATCAATACGGATTGTCTGAATTGCCTTGGCAACAAAATAGCTGCCAGAGATCATCATTACGGTATTTGCAGTCCCCGCAAGCGTATTGATCTGGCCTGGACCCAGTTGGAAGGATTCGGGGTTATAGAAACGGGCCACAAAATAGACACCGAACAGCAGACCGAATTCGGTCATCTCGGCCAGAATGCCGGCCCACATGCCACGGTTACCCGGAATTCGTCCGTTATTTTCGCTCTCTTCAGACTCAAGTTGAGGCTGTAGCGTCGTCTCTTCTGGTGTGGTGGAACGTGCATCCATAGTGGTTGATTCAACGGCACTTGATACAACAGAAGCATAAATGTCTCTGTTGATGAAATAAGGTGGCGTTAGTGGCTGGTCCCTTCAGATCGAGTGATCTTGTTGTATACATTGTATTTTCCGACCGGCTTTTTCATCGGAATGCGTTTGACCTCTTCCAGTGTGTCACCATCGTAGACCACCAGCGCACCATCCTCTTCCCAGATACTGAGTAGTGCATAACGTCCGTCACGGGTGAACTCGATATGGGCTGCGGTCTTGCCTGGGGCAGGGCGAACCGTTTTAACGATCTTTAAGGTCTGCTTATCAATGATATGGACCAGATCACGATTGGGGCCAAAGAAGACGTCGGCCCAAGCATATTTGCTCTTTTCGTGGCTACGCATAAAGAATCCCGGCCCTTCAGTTTTGATCTCATCAATCGCCTCCCAGCTCTTCATATCAATGACAGTCAGTGCCCCTTTACGTAGATTAGGGGTGGCCATAATGGTCTGTTCGCCACGCTGCCAGGTAATGCCGGACCCCAAGTGGGGCATTCCATCCAGTGCCAGGTCTGCCACCTTTCGCCCTAAATCAAGATCAATAACCGCACCACCGCCACTGCGTGAAGCCCCCATGATAAAGACATACTCCTGGTCGAAGAAGAAGTCATCCAGTGGGGTTTTGAGCTTGATGATACGTGGAGTGAAGCGGGGGTTTCCCTCTGCAGCATCTGTGCGGTAGTCATGTTGCCAACCGCCTGTCTTTCCCGCCTCGTAAGGGATTTCCCAAATCTCCGGTAGATCCTTGAGTGCGAGGATAAAGCTCTTGCGGGGCGCTGCATCATAGACTGCGCTGACACGAGAACTTTCTCCATGGCTTTTTACCGGGATGATGGTATTGAGGGAGAGGTCATTGGCATTCAACAGCACCAAGTTATGAGGGAGGTAGTTACCTACAGCCACTAGCTTGCCATCACTGGAGATAGCGATATTACGGGTGTTGATGCCGGCGCGGATCTCTGCGACCTGTTGCATGCTATGGAGGTCAAACAGTGTGACCCATCCATCACGTGTGGCGAAATAGACAAAACGGCCATCAGGAGAGTATTTGGCTCCACCATGGAGAGCAAAACGGGTCTTGAAACGGGTGATTGGCTCCAGTTTGTCGCCATCAAGAATGGTAGCGTGGTGGTCGCCAGCCTCTACGACAAAAAAGAGGTTAAGTGGATCTGCACTATGCTGTGGCTGTGTTGGTAATTGATTGAGTGGCACGAATTGTTTATGGCTGTTGCTGATTTCTACTTCAGTCCAGTTGGGCACGTCAGGCAGTGGGCTGTAGATATGGTCAACCAGCGTGCTGATTTGTGCAGTGGTTAACTTTTCTCCAAAGGGGGGCATTTGGGTTGCAGGTCGGCCTGTAGTGATGGTCTCTATGGCTGATTTTTTGCGTAACCGTTTGAGGTTTTCAGGCAGTAGTGCTGGCCCGACCAGGCCAAGCCGATCAGCACCGTGACAGGCGGCACAGTTCTGTTGGTAGAGGTCTTCGGTATTTGGGCCGTTTGTAGCAACCACCGTGAGTGAAGGTAGCCAAAGCAATGGCATAACCAGGTGAGTAAATTTATTCATCACCCAATCTCTTTATCGGTTAGATAACAGCCGGGATCTTCGGCCCATAGATCATCATAAAGCTGTAGTGCGCGCACACGGGTATTGCCACCGCAGATGTCAAAGCCACTGCAGTGACCACAACGACCAGTCACCGGGCGGGGTTTTTGTTTGAGTCCGGCCATTAGTGGATTGGATAGGTCTTGCCAGATCTCTGAGAAGGGGCGCTCTTTGACATTTCCCAATGTGGTATCCCACCACATGGTATCCGGGTGTACTTTACCCAGATTGTCGATGTTGGAGATGTAGATGCCGGTCTGGTTTCCTCCCCACTGCACAAGTCGTTGACGAACCTCATCAGCCCGCTGAGGAAAATTCTGCTCAACCCAGTGGAGCAGATAGAGACCATCGGCATCATTATTACCGGTAACAAATTCAATGCCATCTTCTCTTTCAACGTGTTCCCAGGCTCGCTCAAACAGCAGGTCCATCGCATTTCGTGTGGTTTGGTGATGGGCATCTCCTTCGCGGTTTTTATTGCCTCGTCCTGCATAGTTGAGATGAGAGAGGTAGAATTTGTCGATTGCTTTCTCTTCTGTGAGGTCAAGTAGTGGCTCTAGGTCGGAAGCGTTCTCTTGTGTCAGGGTGAAACGTAGTCCTACCTTGATGTGGTGTTGTTGGCAGAGATCAATGCCGTGCATGGATTGCTGGAAGGCACCCTCCAAGCGGCGGAACTGATCGTGAGTCTGCTCCAGTCCATCAATGCTGATGCCAACGTAGTCGTAACCAACATCGGCAATCTGCTGGATATTCTCCTCGGTAATCAATGTGCCATTGGTGGAGAGGCCAACATAAAACCCCATCGCCTTGGCGCGGTGAGAGATTTCAAAGATGTCCGTTCGCATCAAGGGTTCTCCTCCAGAAAGGATGACCACAGGTACGCCGTACTGTTTCAGGTCATCCAGCACCGTATACGCCTCCTCGGTAGAGAGCTCCCCTTTAAATTGGGTGTCTGCAGAGATGGAGTAACAGTGTTTGCAGGTGAGATTGCAGCGCCGAATCAGATTCCAGATCACCACGGGGCCTGTTGGGATTCGAAGCGGGAGGATGGGGGAGGGGGTGCGAACGGCTCGCATGTAGTGGCTAATACGGAACATGACAGTTACAGCCCCTCTTTTGGAGGCTGGGGTGTCTGTTGCAGGCGGAATCCACTCTTCTTTAAAATCTGTTTGCTGAAGAGAATTTCATATGCCTGAACGGCATCGCCAAGTAGGGTACGAATCTCCTCTGTCTTGGTGAAGACTTCATTGCGAGTTTTGCCATGCACCATTGCAAAAAGATTATAGGGCCAGTCTGGCAGGTGGCGAGGGCGTTGGTAGCAGTGGCTGACAAATTCAAGTTGCCCTACCGCTTCACCCAGTTGATCAATCTGATCGTCTGGTACATCCCAAACGGTCATCCCATTAGACTTGAAGCCAAGCTTATAGTGGTTAGGGATAATACCGATGCGGCGAATAATGCCGTTATCCAACATCTCTTGCATTCGATCCATCACAACTTCAGCGGTCACACCAATTTGATTTCCAACCTCCGAATAGGGGTGAGGAGTCAGGGGGAGGCCATTTTGGGTAGCGGCAATAATTTTGCGATTGATCTCATCCATCACGGTTCTCATCTAGGTGCTATTAAAGAGTGAATTTCAGTTCCAGAAAGTACTCTTTCTGTTTGGGCATGTTGTGGACTTTGAGTCCTGTCTCTGTTTCGATCTGCTCAATGACAGTGTCGATCTCCTCTCGTGTCTCAGTTGAGATCACGAACCACATATTGAACAGCGTAGGCGTATGGTGGTGAGTGCGCAGATAGTTGTGTGCGACCTCTTCATGTGCGTTTACCAGCTCAGTAATCTGTTCATACTCTTTTTCAGGAACAGCCAGGGCAGCTAATGTTACTGCACCACCCAATGCTTCAGCATTGTAGAGTGGGCCAAAGCGGGAATAGATGCCATCCGTCTTCATCACCTCCAGGCGCCATAATAACTCATCTTCTGAGATACCTACCCGGTTGGCGATCTCCTGATAAGGGGACTGTGAAATTGGAAATCCGCCTTGTAACATGTTGATCAGGTTTCGATTGATCGAGTCCAGAACGGGGGCAGGTTCAGTTCTTCTCATGAGGTTGAAGTGCCAGATTAAAGAGTGAAGTGTGACTGTTGTGTGGCAGCTGTTGTGAGTAATTGCTGCTTTCGATTGAAATAACGGGCCCCTTGCTGTTTAAAGCGGCGGCTGCTAAACAGTACCTGAAAGTCAACCTTATCGGTAGGTGCAAGTGACCTCAGTGTTTCAACGCGCTCCAGCACGCTTTCACGGTCTTTTCCATGAATCATAGTGTAGAGGGTGTAGGGCCATCTGGGCAGATGAGGCCTACGCTGGTAACAGAGCGTGACAAAATCCAGTTTTGATGCCTGTTTACCAAATATTTCAAGCTCATTATCGGCAAGATTCCACACTACCATAGCGTTCGCCTGGTAACCCAATGGGCGATGGTGAACAATCACCCCCATTCTGCGGATAATACCGTTCTGTTGTAAGGTCTTGATGCATTCGATGACTTCACTTTCACCCATTCCGATGGTACGTCCTATGACAGCATAGGGGTGTGGGTCAAGTGGTAGACCGCCTTGAATTGCAGCCAGAACCTCTCGATCTCTCTCTGTAACAACGTAGTGTGGTAGATCTTTATTCATGAAAATGCAGCAGGATGAACAAGTTTAGACGGAGGAGTGTAGGGATGTTTCCAGTCGAGGTTAAAACCAAGATCGATATGGAAGTCACGCTCCATTGGGAAGGAGTAGACCGAATATCTGCTCTCCTGTTCGAGTTGTGCAAGTATCTGATCAAGGTGCTGTTCATCTTCAGCAGTCACTACAAACCAGAGGTTCATCTCATTTTCACGCTCGTAGTTGTGGTTGACCTGAGGAATCTGGTTAATGATTTCTACCACCGATTCAACTTCGGGTTGCGGTACAGCCATTGCGGCCAGTGTGCTATAGCCAATGGTATGAGGTTGGATGACGGCCCCGACCCGACTGATTAATCCAGCCGACTGTAGCCGTTCAATTTGAGTGATGACCTCAGACTCACTAATTTCCAGTCGCTCAGCCAGTTCAGCGTAGGGGCGTGAGGAGAGCGGGAAGTTGTGCTGAAACTCATTCAGCAGTCTGCGATCGTGTAGTGATAATTCGTTACTCTTCATTGTTCACTCGCTGGCCAAGATTGAGATCAATTATCCTGTTTTTCTGAAGTGCTGAAATTGACTCAAAACAATTCCAAAAAAATTGCTTTGTATTCATTTTTATAGACCAATTTGACCGGCCCGATGAGTGAAGAAGATGCCGCTTGGGGTCTCTGCCGGAAGACTTTTGATGTGCTCAAAAGTCTCTGTATTATAGATATCAATGCGATTTTTATCACGAATGGAGACCCACACCTCCTCTCCTCTTGGGGTGAACTCCATATGGAGAATTCCTTTTCCTGGTTGCATCTGGTGAATGATTTCTAGGCTTTGAGTGTCGATGACCTGTAGCGTATCATTATGAGGAAAGGCAAAATTGACCCAGATTTGGCGTCCGTCAGGACGGCTCATTGCAAACACAGGCTGGCTATGTACAGCAATCCGACCGACTTCATCCCAGCTTCCGGTGTTGATCACCAGAAGTTCATGGCGACCTACTGCAGGTAGAAAGGTGCGAGCCCCTGCTTGTGCCCAGCCCTCCAGGTGAGGCATCTTGTAGACAGGCAGTTTCTGTTCACCACGTCCATAGTGGTTGAGAATACGGGTTGCCCCTTTCTCCAGGTTCCATAGATCAAACAGGGTCAGGCCATCTTCGCCGAACAGACCGGCGATATAGGTGCGACCATCAGGGGTGATCAGTCCATCATAGGGTTGGATGCCAATATCTGTGAATTTTTGGATAGTGGGTGGTTTCTCTTCATCCATCTCGACCACCCAGGTCTCTCCAGTATCAAACAGGCTATAGATAAAACGGTTTCCAGGGGCATCTACCAGCCCGACAGTGCGAGAATACTTCTCTTTAGAGAGTGCTGTTGCTGGAATGTCTGCGACCAGTTCGAGAGAGTCACTGTTAAAAATACGCACACCACCAGGTTCATAGTTGGAGACTGCAACCCATCTCCCATTTTGCGAGATGGCCCCACCAATGCTATTGCCACCTTGGATCACCCGTTTGACAATGTTGTTACAGAGTAGGTCAATTTTGCTGAGTCCACCATCACGCCCAAAGATGTAGGCGTACCGTCCATCACGAGAAAAGACGGCTGAAGCGTGGGAAAGATCCCCTAGCCCTTCGATTCGTCCAAGGCTTTCCCGTTGAGAGGTGTTGATTACCTGTATTGAACCACTGGCTCGTTCAATTACGATACCGAGGTCACCAGTGCCACGTATCTCACATCCATTAACCTGAAAAGCGAGTAGTGGTATGAGTGACAGCAGTGCGATGAGGCAGCGCTTTAGCGGTATCAAATTATGGGACATACCAGACTCCTGAGCGTAATTGGGTGGCAATGTAATGAATTTCATCTGTGGTCAATAGTGCGCCCCATGGTGGCATTGGGGTTCCTGGACGTCCATGTAGGATGGTCGTCTCTAAAAATCCGGAAGAGTATTGTTTGAGTCGGGCAGGGTCCAGGCTTGGTCCCAGCCCCCCTTTTAAGGTTAAGCCATGACAGGAGCCGCAATCCTGTTGAACGATATGGCCGATCTCAGCTTTTCTTGTGTCAGAAAGGGGGGCGGCGGCAGTGCACTGTTGTGCCAGAAACAGGGCAGAGAGAAGAGAGATATAAATGGTTCGGCTCATTTTGGCTTAAGTGCTAGCGCTGCTGTTCCTGCAATCTGTAATTGTATATAGAGTAGTTTTTTTGTCAGGGTGCGTAATTGATACATATCAAGAAGTGGGGGTTGATGAGTAGAGAATTCTAATATTCATCGAGATTGATACTCTGTTTTGATGTAAATCAATGAAGTTGATGTTGCAACTAGTAGATTCTCTACGTCGTTGAAATGGGATGACGGCTCAGAAATTTTTTTACCATCTTAAATGTTGTCCAGACCGTCTAAAAACAGTACTTGGAAGGAGTATTTAAATGATTGAAAGCATGAACAAGGGACTATATAAGAGAGCAACTTTGAGTGTTGCGATCGCATTTGCAGTCGGGTTAACAGGTTGCAGTGACTCAGGTGATTCGGAAAAAAGCACGCAAACCCAGGCTAAAGCCCCTGCTCCTGCTGCAACAACAGTAGCTCAGTCTGCGCCTGCTAAAGCGCCAGCAGCTGCTCCATCCGCTCCAGCAGCAGCTCATGTCGTCAAGACGAGCAGTGCGGGTCCAACGATGTCTGAAGCAGACTTTGAGAAGGCAAAAACACTCTACTTCCAGCGTTGCGCAGGTTGTCATGGTGTATTGCGTAAAGGTGCGACAGGTAAAAATCTTGAGCCGAAATCTACCCTGGAACTGGGTCAGGAGCGTCTTGAGAAGATTATCACCTACGGAACAGAAGGTGGTATGAATAACTTTGACGACATCTTCTCCAAAGAAGAGATCTCACTGGTCTCTACCTACATTCAGATGGAGCCGCCAGTTCCGCCTGAGATGACGCTGCAGATGATGAAGGACCGTACCAAGACCCACATCAAGCCAGAAGATTACCCAACCAAGCCTATGCATGGTCGTAACTGGAAGAACTTCTTCGTAGTGATCGAGCGCGATGCCGGTAAGGTGGCTATTATTGACGGTGACAAACATGAAGTAATTGCCCACCTAGATAGTGGCTATGCAGTACACGTCATCAAGGCGACAGAGCACCATGCGACAGAGCATCCGGTGGGTGGCGTTGAGGCGGGTCGTTTCTGGTACAGCATCGGTCGTGATGGCAAGATGATGAAGATTGACCTGTTCCAGACCCCGGACAAGATGTTGGTTGCTGAGACGCAGATTGCCTATGACGCACGTGATGTTGCCGTATCGGGTGATGGTAAATATGTTATCGGTGGTGGTTACTGGCCGCCACACTTTGTAATTGCGGATGCAGTCACCATGGAGCCGCTGAAGGTGGTCTCTACCCGTGGTGTGAATGTGGATGGTGAGTATGTGAATGAGTCTCGCGTAGCAGCAATCTATACTACACCCAATGAGTCCTCTTTCCTGGTCTCTGCCAAGGAGTTGGGCCAGATGTGGCAGGTTGGATATAAGGATCTGGATAATCTGGATATCGTGAAGATGGATACAGCGAAGTACCTGCATGATGGCTTCTTCGATCCAAGTGGTCGTTACTTCCAGATTGCGGCAAATGCCTCTAACAAGATGGTTGTAGTGGACACCAAAGAGCGCAAGCTTGAGGCGATGATCGATACTACAGGCAAGAAACCACATCCAGGTCCGGGTGCAAACTGGATGGATCCAAAATATGGTCCTGTAGGTGGAACCACGCATTTGGGTACCGGTATGGTAACTGTCTGGGGTAATGATCCAGCAGGTCATGCAGATAATGCCTGGAAGATCGTTCGTGAGATTGAGACTGATGGTGCCGGCGTGTTTATCCGTACCCACCCAACCTCAGACTATGTATGGGCAGATCAAACCAAGAACCCTGAACCAGAAATTCAGCAGTCAGTACAGGTGATCTCCAAAGAGACTGGTGAAATCGTTAAGACCATCCGTGTGACGGAAGAAGAGGGTAAAGCTGCATTGCATATGGAGTTCAATCAGGATGGATCTGAGGTTTGGGTCTCTGTCTGGAATCGTTCAGATAACAAGAACCCTACTGGTGAAATCGTAATCTATGATGCGAAGACGTTGGAAGAGAAGACACGTATTAAAGGTCTGACGACACCAACGGGTAAGTTTAATGTTTATAACAGAACCAACCACGTAACTTGAGTATAGATCACTCCGGCTTTCAAGGCCGGAGTGGTTTTTTTATTTATCCGTTAGGAGAACTGTAAAGATGAAGAAGCTGTCATTAACCACACTCAGTATCGCTGTAGGTGTCGCCATGGGTGGTATGAGTTCTAGCATAAGTGCTGCATCGCCGACGATGTCTGAAGCAGACTTTGAGAAGGCAAAAACACTCTACTTCCAGCGTTGCGCAGGTTGTCATGGTGTATTGCGTAAAGGTGCGACAGGTAAAAATCTTGAGCCGAAATCTACCCTGGAACTGGGTCAGGAGCGTCTTGAGAAGATTATCACCTACGGAACAGAAGGTGGTATGAATAACTTTGACGACATCTTCTCCAAAGAAGAGATCTCACTGGTCTCTACCTACATTCAGATGGAGCCGCCAGTTCCGCCTGAGATGACGCTGCAGATGATGAAGGACCGTACCAAGACCCACATCAAGCCAGAAGATTACCCAACCAAGCCTATGCATGGTCGTAACTGGAAGAACTTCTTCGTAGTGATCGAGCGCGATGCCGGTAAGGTGGCTATTATTGACGGTGACAAACATGAAGTAATTGCCCACCTAGATAGTGGCTATGCAGTACACGTCATCAAGGCGACAGAGCACCATGCGACAGAGCATCCGGTGGGTGGCGTTGAGGCGGGTCGTTTCTGGTACAGCATCGGTCGTGATGGCAAGATGATGAAGATTGACCTGTTCCAGACCCCGGACAAGATGTTGGTTGCTGAGACGCAGATTGCCTATGACGCACGTGATGTTGCCGTATCGGGTGATGGTAAATATGTTATCGGTGGTGGTTACTGGCCGCCACACTTTGTAATTGCGGATGCAGTCACCATGGAGCCGCTGAAGGTGGTCTCTACCCGTGGTGTGAATGTGGATGGTGAGTATGTGAATGAGTCTCGCGTAGCAGCAATCTATACTACACCCAATGAGTCCTCTTTCCTGGTCTCTGCCAAGGAGTTGGGCCAGATGTGGCAGGTTGGATATAAGGATCTGGATAATCTGGATATCGTGAAGATGGATACAGCGAAGTACCTGCATGATGGCTTCTTCGATCCAAGTGGTCGTTACTTCCAGATTGCGGCAAATGCCTCTAACAAGATGGTTGTAGTGGACACCAAAGAGCGCAAGCTTGAGGCGATGATCGATACTACAGGCAAGAAACCACATCCAGGTCCGGGTGCAAACTGGATGGATCCAAAATATGGTCCTGTAGGTGGAACCACGCATTTGGGTACCGGTATGGTAACTGTCTGGGGTAATGATCCAGCAGGTCATGCAGATAATGCCTGGAAGATCGTTCGTGAGATTGAGACTGATGGTGCCGGCGTGTTTATCCGTACCCACCCAACCTCAGACTATGTATGGGCAGATCAAACCAAGAACCCTGAACCAGAAATTCAGCAGTCAGTACAGGTGATCTCCAAAGAGACTGGTGAAATCGTTAAGACCATCCGTGTGACGGAAGAAGAGGGTAAAGCTGCATTGCATATGGAGTTCAATCAGGATGGATCTGAGGTTTGGGTCTCTGTCTGGAATCGTTCAGATAACAAGAACCCTACTGGTGAAATCGTAATCTATGATGCGAAGACGTTGGAAGAGAAGACACGTATTAAAGGTCTGACGACACCAACGGGTAAGTTCAATGTTTATAACCGAACTAATCACGTCACCTAATACCGAGATGTGAAGCGCTGGCCCTTGACGGGGCCAGCATTTTTTTAGTGTCTTTTTTCCAAAGCCGTGATCCGAATCAAGGAAGTTGGTTTACGGTTTTGTAAAAATCTCACGCAATAGTGACAGCACAAAGACGGAGAACTCTATGTCTATTCCGGAAAGACCCAGCTACAGAGAGAGAATGCGAGTGATGTTCTCACGTCGTATGGTGTTCAATACCAGCTTGGGTGGTGGTCTGCTATTTGCCCTCTTCGGTATCATCTTCTGGGGTGGGTTTAACACCGCGATGGAAGCGACCAACACGATGGAGTTCTGTATCTCCTGTCATGAGATGGAAGATAATGTGTATCAGGAGTATCGCAAGACGATCCACTACGCAAATCGTACTGGTGTTCGTGCTTCCTGTTCAGATTGCCATGTGCCAGATCCATGGCTTCATAAGATAAGGCGTAAGATTCAGGCGAGTAATGAGGTGCTGCATAAGGTACTCGGCTCCATTGATACGCCTGAAAAATTTGATGCTAAGCGCCTCAAACTAGCGACCAATGTTTGGCATGCGATGAAAGAGACAGATTCTCGTGAGTGTCGCAACTGTCACAACTTTACTGCGATGAATAAGGATAGTCAGAAGCCACGTGCACAGAATCAACACGCCAATGCATTGCGTACCGGGCAGACCTGTATTGACTGCCATAAGGGAATTGCCCATAAAGGGGTGCGCGACTTACTGGATGATGAAGAGTTGGAGCAGCTGGAAGCACCAGACCCTATGTTGGCACGTCCCGATCAAAAGTTATTTGAGTTGAGGGATGTAGCACCAGAGTTGGCTGAGAAAAGGGCTCAGGAGAAGTTGGTACAAGAGGCTGTGGCAGCTGCTGAGCGTGAGGCAGAGATCAAGCAGGCTGCAGCAGTGATGGCGTCTGGCATGGTTAAAGGGATGACAGCCAGGAATGGTGGGGCAGCAGACCTAACATTGGCAGCAGGGGCGGCAGATTTTGATCCGCGTTGGGATGCTATAGAGGGGCGTAAAATTGCACTGATCTATCCAGGGCAGGCATCAATGGAGTGGACATTAAATGGTAGAGATCATGGGGGCGCTCTGCCTCTCATTAAGGGAGGGGATCGTTGCTTTACTTGTCACGATAAAGAGGCCAAAGATATGGGCGGACGTATCGTTGGTGGAACTCATAAAAGTGTAGGAGAGCCTACTCCTGTTGTGGGCAAGCGTGGTGGTATACCGGTAACGGTTAAGGCTGCACATGATGGTGAAGATCTCTACCTCCATTTTCAGTGGAGTGATGGTGGGACGCCGGTCGCAGAGGGTTCGCGGATGGATGAGAAGAACCAGATTAAGTTAGCAATGATGTTTGCTACCGATAAGGTAGAGTATGCAGATCGTGCTGGCTGCTGGGGTACCTGCCACCATGATGCAAACGGGATGCCTCACAAGCCTGATGGTCAAGAGGTGGTTAAATACATCAAGGAGTCACGTACAAAAATTGAGGTTAAAGGGAGACGCGGTAAGAAACGTGGAGGTTGGGACAAGCTTCGTGGTGATGATGAGATTCAGGCAGCACTTGAAGCACAAAAGTTCATGGACCTGGTTCGCTTCAAAGCAGACGGCACTGTAGAAGATGGCTATATTCTCAAAGATCGTATCATGGATGGCAGTATCGAAGGTACCGCATTTACCTCAGAGTATGTGAATGGAATGTGGACTGTTGTGATGAAGCGTAAGCTCAACTCAGGAGAAGTAGGTGACCTTCCGCTAGAGTCCGGACAGCTCTATAACTTCGGTTTTGCAATTCACGATGACTATAGCAATGGTCGTTATCACCATGTCTCCATTGGTTATAAATTGGGGCTGGATGATCCTAAAGCAGAGATTAATGCTGTGAAATGGTAAGCACTGTAAGTATGTATAATGGGTGAATGAATTTGTTATATCCCCTTATGAGACCTCTCAGGCAAGTTCTGAGAGGTCTTTTTTTGAGTAGCTTATCCTGGACTGTCTCAGCTGAGGTTATTGAGGTGGAGATATCCAAATATCAATACCACCCTCAAGTGGTAACGATTCAGCGGGGTGACACTGTGCATTGGACCAATCTGGAGCGTAGACAGTATCACTCAGTAATTCTTCATCGAGAAGGTTCTACGGATGCAAAATTGGATTCAGGCTACCTCTTTCCCGGAGATCGTTGGAACCACACTTTTACAGAGGCGGGCTACTATGCCTATCTTTGTGGTCCTCACCCTGAAATGAGTGGGCGAATAGAGGTTGAACTTTAAAGGTACCCCTTAACCAACGGTGTGGAGTGGCTTACTCCATCAAGGCATCACGCATCTGTTGCGGGTCGAGGATGCGGATATTATTACCATGTACTTCAATCATCTCCTCCTTCTTTAGCTTGCCGAGAATTCGAGAGAAGGTTTCGCGTTGAATGGATAGGCGGGAGGCAATCACACTTTTTTGTGTTGGAAGATGGAATTCAATGGACTCTTGTTGATCTGCGGGAATGAAAGAGAGCAGGTAGTTGATGAGTCGGCTGGTGGCGCTATTGAGGCAAAGATCCCCTATTTCAGAGACACGATCCTGTAACTGGCGACTGAGATCAGCCATGATCCACAGGGAGATATCCGGGTTGCTTTTGAGGATATTGAGATAGGTTTTGTTATGAAAAGAGAAGACTTCACCATCTTCCAGAAATTGGCTGTTGACTGGGTAGGAGTTACTCTTCATAAACATTACGGCTTCAGCAAAGGAGTTTCCAGGCTGTAGAATATTAATAGTTTTTTCACTGCCATCGGGGGCCAGTAGAAAAAGCCGTACTGAACCGGTACGCAAGATATAGAAATGTTCTGCGTTGTCCCCTTGAGAGAAGAGAGATTCGTGCTGGCTTTTACGGATTAGCTCGGAAGAGCTGAAAATATCGTTGATAACCTCACTGTTGATGGATGAAAAGAGGGGGGAGCGACGAATTTCCCGTTCGAATACAGAGGATAGTGGCATGTTATGGGCACTTTATTATAGGATGAGAGCAAACAGAGTTTGTGAAGTGTAGCGATTTCAGTACAGTTTGTTAAGGGATTGATGCAAATCAAATCGCTGATCGGTGCTGCATCGGTACACTATTCTTGCAAGTAAGACTGACTTCCTCTCAAAGGTATAGACTCAATGAAAAAAAGCTATTCAGTATTTGGACTATTTTTCCTGATTATTGTCGCCTTGGTCACAATATTTCTTGGGTTTCTATTTGGACTCGATAATCCAGTGCCCTGGATTGTGCTCGCTTCTTTGGCGATTATCCCCTATATGCATGAGCGTAATATTCGCAAGGAGTATATTGATTGGAGTGCTCAGTATGAGGTCGGGGTGAAGCTAATTGATCACGACCATCAGAAGTTAGTTGGGCTACTGAATCAGGTTGTCAGTGCTGCTAATTTCAATATGGGAGAGAGTTATGTTCAGAGTGTGATCGGTGAGTTGATCGACTATACCAAATACCATTTTGAGCGTGAAGAGGGGTTGATGAAAGAGAGTAACTACCCGGACCTTGAGGCTCATCTTGATCAACATCGACAAATGATTGAACAGGTAGAAACGTTTGCCAAGAAAATTAATGAGCGCCCTAACTGTGAAGAGGATGTCTGTATGGAGGTCTATCGTTACCTTAAATTATGGCTGATCAACCATATTACCCACACAGACAAGGAGTTGGGCAAATACCTCCAGTCACAAGAACAGAAATAGGGAAGATATGAAGGTGGGAAGCAGGGAACGCTCAGTGTTGTTTGGTGGATTGTTGCTACTTCCATTTTTTGCGACTGCGGATGCACCATTAGATGATGAGTTGACTGCAGCAATGGCGGCAACCCCAAATATTGAGGCAGGCAAGCAGGTATTTAAACTCTGTGTGGTATGCCACCTTACAGAGTCGTGGGGGGTTATAGATGGTAGTTATCCCCAGCTTGCCGGGCAGCACAGCAGTGTGATTATCAAGCAGATTTCTGACATTCGTGCCGGCAATCGGGATAATCCGTCCATGCTGGTGATCGCTCAAGAGAAAGTTATGGGGGGGGCTCAGGCAATTGCAGATGTGACGGCTTACATTCAGACACTACCGATGACACCAACCCCCGGTGTTGGAGCCGGAGAACGATTGGGTAGAGCTGAGAAACTCTATTTTCGAAAGTGTGCGGAGTGCCATGGTAGTAATGGACAAGGGGATAAAAAGCGTTTCTTCCCCCGCCTTCACGGACAACACTACGCCTACCTACTGCGTCAACTACGCTGGATTCGAGATGGAAAACGTCGTAATGCAAATCCTGAGATGGCAAGACGGCTTGGGAAGCTGAAAGAGAATGATCTGGTGATTCTGGCAGACTACATCTCTAGAATTAAACCGCCCGCTGAAGATGTTGCCCCTGTGGGTTGGAAAAACCCTGATTTTAAATGAGAATAAATTTAGGACTGTGGCGGTTGAACGATGGTAGTAGAGAGCTGTATTGAGTCCTCTTGTGCCGTTATGTAAATTAAAAACTCCCCTTCTGTTGTTGATTCAGCTTCGAAACTGAAATTGTGCTGCTCTAGGTAGTCGAGCAGCGGCTGGGGATAGATGCCAATCTGTAATAGAATCGTCTCACCAGGAGAGAGCATCATAGCTTCTGCAGTTGCCTTCTGAAAAGGTTTGGGGCAGTCGAGTCCACGGAGATCAATCACGGTTGTTACAGGTCTGTTCATGAGGTCTATAGTCCCCTTTTATGGGGGAGAATGTAAATACCCGTGAAAAAAAGGCAGATTTTCTGCGCTATTGTATGATGCTTTGTATTCGAGAAGTGACCTCGGCGGGTGAGATACCGTGTGCAAACTTGGTAATGAAAGCCCCGTCAGGTGCCATCAGATAGAGGCCTGAGGAGTGGTTAATGATATATTGGTCTGGATCACGGTCCGGATCTTCCACCTTTTCAAATTTTACCCGATAGAGTTGAGTGACACGATCTACCATAGCTTGAGTGCCGGTTAAACCAATCAACGAGGGGTGAAAGTAGTCAACATAGGTACTCAACACCTCCGGGGTATCCCGTACTGGGTCAACTGTGATGAAGTAGGGCTGAATCAATCGGGCCTTCTCTCCTAATTGTTTGAGTGCCGAGGAGAGCGTGATCAGTGAAGTAGGGCAAACATCGGGGCAAAAGGTATAGCCAAAATAGATTAGTTGGAACTTACCCAGTAGATCCTGATCTGTAATGAGCTTACCGTGGTGATCGCGCAGCATGAATTTTCCCCCAATTCCACTACTTTTCGAGACTTGATTATCTGTTTGCAGAAGGTTGTGAGGACTGTTCTCAAATTGCAGGCACTGTTTGATAGCGTTGGTATTATGCTCCATCAAAGAGAAATAGAGATCAACACCGGGTTCCAGGGTACTGCCAAAACTATCTAGCGGGGTGATGTTAAGGGAAACTCCCTGTGTCAGAAGTGAGAGCTGGTCAACCTCGAATTGCTGCTCAGTGAGTAGACAACTATAGTTTCCACTCGTCAGTTTTGCTCGATTCTCTAGCAGTGAGCGCCCGCTCACAGCCGTTTGGGGGGACTGGGTTACAACACCACGAATTTTGAGTGCGTAGGCTTGCTCAAAGTACTGAAGAGTGTCGTAATAGGCCATGCCGATGCCGCTCTTCAGGCCGCGATACCCATATTCCAGACGCCGATCCAGTTTTGCCAAGCGAGTTAAGAGCTGGTGACGGTTACGCTCGTATAGATGTCTCCTGTCGGGATCTATGCGCATCAATGCGCGAGCCAGCTCATCAGCCAGAATGATGACGTTGCGGCTATCGAGCCAGAAGAAGGGGTCACGTTTATTTTCATTCCAGCGTGACGGTAATACCTTGATCTCTTCGTTATCCAGCAATGTAAGTACAGTGGTCTTGCTCGTCAACTGCTGTAATGGAGCACTCATGAAGGTCTCCAGCTCCGGGCCGACCCAGACTACCAGATCAGCTTGCAGAATTTTATTCTGCTGTTGTGGGCTGAGTTGGTAACGGTATGGGGTCTGTTGCCCATCAATCAGCAGGGTTGGGGGAGTCGTACCCACCATCAGACCGGAGAGAATGGAGTGGATGGGCTTAATGGTGGTTACCACATCCAATGGTTCAGCACTCTGGCTCTGTATTGAAAAGATAACCAGTAGTAAAAAGGTGACGAATCGGTTGTAGATCATGGTTTGATCAGCTTAAATTGTATAGAGTGGATTGACTGTGTTCAGTCAAGGTTTGGGTGGCAATATCGATGGAGGCGAGGTAAACGCCTGCTCCAGCTGTTGTATGGCCTGGTCGACCTGCCGAGAGAGTGAGTACTCATCAGGGCAAGGTTGCTCTGATTTGATCATGGTTAGAAAGGCGCTGTTGGTAGACTGATCAAAGGCTTGTCCAATAACCCGTAACTGGGGTACCGTAGAGACCAATGAACGCTTCATGCGCCGAGTTTCATCAATATACTTACAGTTAAGGGCTGCGCCATTGAGTTCCCCCAGAGAGCGTACAGTCTTGAACTGCACATCACTGACTGCGAACACTGACGAGGGCAATGTAGTGAAAAACAGGATAAAAATCAGAGTGGATGATATACGGTTCATTTGCGGCGAATGGTATCAAATGAGGGGACCTTTATGTGTGATTGAGATCAAGAACATGATGTACATTTCCCCCCCTCTTTTTTTGAGTACCTACATTGATGGAAACCCCTGTGATGAATAACCCCTGGTGGCTGGCGATTCGCCCTAAAACACTCTCTATGGCAGTGGTCCCTGTTGCCGTGGGTGGAGTTATTGCCTATGTAGAGGGAGGGGGCATTGAAATGCTTCATTTGCTGGTGATTTTAATAGCAGCAGTGCTGATTCAGGTGGGCACCAATCTTTATAACGATGCAGGGGATGCACTACGTGGTGCAGATACTCCTGGCCGACTCGGCCCTAAACGGGCAGTGGCAGAAGGGTGGTTGGCTGTACGTGTAGTGCAGCGCGCAGCCTACATCAGCTTTGGTCTGGCACTGTTGGCAGGAATTTATCTGATACAGGTGGGCGGGGTGCCGATTCTGCTGATCGGGCTACTCTCAATAGCCTCAGGCCTTGGCTATACTGCAGGTCGATACCCGATTGCCTATACCTTAATGGGAGAGTTTTTTGTATTTCTCTTTTTTGGGGTAATTGCAGTGGTGGGTACAGTCTGGATACTGTTGGAGAGCTGGAGTGTTATGGCTCTCTGGTCGGGTAGCGCAATTGGATCGATTGCTGCGGCTGTATTGGTGGTTAATAACTATCGGGATATTGAGACCGATCAGCCTGTTGGAAAGCATACCCTGGCAGTCTGTCTGGGTAAAACAGCGACCCGCCGCCTCTATCTGTTATTGATTCTGTTACCCTTTGTGTTGGTGGTAGGGATGGGGCACCCGCAGCTCTATCCAAACCTGCTGTGGATAGAGCTGCTGGCACTTCCGTTTGCGCTCTATCTGGGGTGGTCGATTTATCGAACACCACATGGGCGTGGGTTGAATCGGCTACTGGAGCAGACAGCACAGTTGCAGTTACTGTTTGGCGGATTATTTATGTTAGGAGTCTATCTATGACCATACGTATGGTGTCTCAGCTACTGTCTGTAGCGATGTTGTTGTGGATGGGAGGGGGGGGTATTGCACAGGCAGAGCAGGAGCACTCTCTTAACCTTCCTCCAGAATCCATTGCACAGTGGTATAAACCTCAGAACAAGCGGCAGGTGTGGCTCCATACAATGTTTACTCTGCGTCGTTCGATGCAGGCGATTGAGGAGTATGCAGCATTGGAAGATGGCGAGAGACTCGATAAGTGGAGTGCAAAATTCCTCACCCAATATCGCAGTATTGCAGAGATGGTTCCGCAGTGGGCAGATGAGGTGGAACCTCAGTGGGCAGATCGACTGGAACAGGCAGTTACTAAACGACAATGGAGTGAAGTGAGCACTGCGCTGGGTAAGTTGGGAATGACCTGCCGCTCTTGCCACCAGGATTATCGCGCAGTGACTGCTGCTCTCTATCGTGCGCCCAAGTTTGATCAGATTGTGGTGGAGGATAGCGAGACGCTTGAGGAGGTGAGCTTCAAGGATGCAATGAACAGTGTGACCCATTCGATGAACGGCTTCAAGATTGCAGTGGATGATCAGCGTTTGGAAGCTGCAGCGGACCACCTACAGCGTTTTGCACAGAGAATGAGAGATCTGGGGAGTAGTTGTGCAAGCTGTCATAAGGATGAGATCACTAAATCCCGGATTTTGGGTGCTGACACAACAGCACTGTTTGATGAGTTGTCAGAAAAATTGCAGGGGGACCGGCAGGGTATTGGCAGGAAACTGGGTGAACTGGGTGTTGTGGTGTGTGCCCGTTGCCACGGAGTGCATCGCACCCTGTCTGAC
>Ga0209774_1000430_pt1 | contig 35220 bp, 26 predicted proteins | sample SaaInlV_150m_DNA_2_FD_184648 | JGI IMG/M metagenome (GOLD analysis project Ga0209774, IMG submission 184648) | Marine microbial communities from expanding oxygen minimum zones in the Saanich Inlet - SI037_S2LV_150m_DNA (SPAdes) (version 2) | ecosystem: Environmental > Aquatic > Marine >... | reverse complement strand
AAAACCTTTAATTGTTCTTCCAATTTGACAATATCAGCCTTAATATCAGTCAGCTCTTCCTGTGCCAGCTCAATCAACTCTTCATCATCACCAGTAAGAATTTCTTCATTTTCATCCAACTGCTCTAAAAGATTAAGATATTCTTTACCTTTTTCAGCCACTGGGAGTAGTGAATTATGCTCTTGACTTAGACGGGTGAATTCTTTGATATCTGAAACAATATTCGGTTCACTCAGACGTTCAATCAGCGTGGAAATTTTATCCAGGATATTTTGTATTTTAGCTTTCATTAACCAATCGCGTCCGCTTTATATTGCTTTCCTTCATATTCCGGCAGAGAATCGCCAAAAGCACATTTTAATGCATGGATTGCTACTTCAAGTTGATCATCATCAGGGGTTTTTGTCGTTATATTCTGCAGCCATAATCCAGGTTGGGAGAAGGCTCTAAATATCACATTCTCACGATGTTTTGCCGTGATCTTCAAAACTTCATATCCAAGACCGGCAACAAATGGGATCAATGGTAAATGGAAAACCAATCTCATCCAGATTTTTAAATCACCCAATATCCCAATTAATATTGTATCAACAACAGCAAAAAATAAAATGGCGACTATCATGATGATAAAAATGAAACTGGTACCACATCTGGGATGCTGTGTGGGAAAGGTTTTGGCATTTTCCACAGTTAATGGTTTCCCGTTTTCAAAAGTGTATACAGTTTTATGTTCGGCACCGTGATACTGAAAAAGTCTTTTCACATCTTTCATCAGCGAGATGAGCCCGAGATAAGTTAGAAATAAAATGATACGGATGATACCTGAGAGGATGTTGAAAAGAAATGGTTCATTGTTTTTTTCAAAAAGCCAGCTGGTAATTCCAATAGGGGCGGCAAAGAAAATGCCCATCCCAACTAATAATGCAAAAATAGTAGTAATTATCTCCCAGATTTTTCCAGATGATTTATCACCGGGTTTTTTATTTGCCTTTTCTTGACTTTCTTCAGGGATAGATATATCGGCGGACCAGTTTAACGTACCGATGCCTATTTTCATAGCTTCAAATAGAGAAACAATTCCACGAATGAAGGGTAGTTTCAGAACGGCATACTTTTCAGTGAGGGACACAAATTTGTGTCGATCAACTTGCAGTTTACCTTCAGGATCTCTTACTGCAGTTGCATAGGCTCCCGGTACTCTCATCATTACGCCTTCAATGACTGCCTGTCCTCCCACCAGTATTGAGGATTTTGAGACAATTAAGGTGATAATTTTAAAAATGATTTTCATTATAAATAAATAAAAGGCGGGCTAATTTGTCAATAGCACCGCCTTTTAAAATTTAACCTGGATTCTATAAATCTTTTTCGCTGAGATTGTATTTTTTCATGTACTTTTCAATTCGACCGGCAGTGTCAATTAAATTCTGTTTACCGGTAAAAAATGGGTGACAATTGCTACATATTTCAACATTAATTTTATCAACTGTCATTTTCACTTCGAAAGTGTTACCACAAGCACAGTGGACTGTCCCCAGCTTATATTTGGGATGGATGTCTTTCTTCATATATTTACTCCGATTTTAGCCCGCTAATTTAGTGAACATAAATTTAAATTCCTGAATAAAAATATTATTACTGAAATAATCAATCTTCATGGATTGTTATGCCAATAATCTTAACGTGTTTTCAAGACGATCCATAGCTTTTTTCAAGTCATCATTGGATGCGGCATAGGAAAATCGAATATTTTTTTGAGAGCCAAAACTCTCACCCGGGACTGAAACCACCGATGTTTTATCCAGAATAAACATTGACATGTCATCGGGAGTAGTAATCTTATTGTTTTCAAATGATTTGCCAAAATATGCACTGATATCCGGGAATACATAAAAGGCACCGTAAGGCATCTCGCATTGAACTCCATCAATAGAATTAAGTCGGTCGACAATATAGTCTCGACGAACTCTGAAGGCATCTCGCATTTCAGCAACTGCCGACTGATCTCCAGTTAATGCTTCAATGGCGGCAAATTGGGCGATAGAGTTTGGACAGGAGGTACTTTGTCCCTGAAGTTTGGACATTGCTTTGATCACTTGTTTATGGCCGGCAGTATACCCAATTCTCCACCCTGTCATAGCATACGTTTTTGAACAGCTTTGGAATGTAAGGATCTTTTCATCGTTTTCTGTAAAATTGGCAAAACTTGTAAATGGATTTTCGTATGTGAGTTGCTCATAACATTCATCAGAAAAGACCCATAAGTCATTTTCATTGGCAATAGATAATACTTCTCTGATGGCATCGTCTCCCCAAACTCCGCCGGTAGGATTTGATGGAGAGTTAATGATAATACCTTTAGTTTTTGAATTTATCTTGCTGTTTAAATCAGATATTACCGGTTCAAATTGTTGTTTGGGATCCGTTTTAACTACCACCGGAGTGGCACCTGTAACTGAAATAAAATCAGGAAATGATACCCAGTATGGAGAAAATATAATTACCTCATCCCCAGTCTGAAAGAGTGCCATGCAGGCATTGTAAAGAGAATGTTTACCTCCACAGGATACAATTATTTCATCAGGCGAAAATGACAATGAATTATCCCTTTGGAGTTTTTCACAAACGGCTTCACGCAAGGGCATCATACCGGGACCAGGCGTATATCTGGTAATGCCGGTGGTGATGGCTTCCATGCCTGCATTTTGAATATTTTTTGGTGTTGGAAAGTCAGGTTCTCCGACGCTGAGATTAATAACATCCAGCCCTTTGGCCCTGAGTTCAGCTGCTTTTGCAGTCATGGCCAGAGTTGCTGAAGGTGAAATTCGATTGATTCTATCTGTTAGCATTTATACCTCTAATAGAATTATGTTGTGGTTAAATGGTTATTCTGATTCAGCGGGTTCTGATTCAGAAGATTTTTGGTCAGTATTGGTTGTTCCCGGTTTGTATTCCCATTTTATTAATGTACCCAGTCCCTTGGTGATATTATTTCCAAGGCCAATATAATTAGGGAGGCGTACGTTTGAAGTGAAGTACCCTTTAAATGAACCCATTTTACTATACGTAACAATTTTGGGTGTCAATGATCCTGCCCGAAAACGGACCTGGACAGAATCAGAAGGATCATTGCCTAAATCCTTTATCATGAATTCCAGATTCTTGGCGAGAACAGAATTTAAATATTCCCGTCGTTCGCTTGTAAAAAGAGGTTCATATTTATAAACCTGCTGATCATTCAAGGCCACCCAGGGAGTAATGAATTTATATTTATGAAATTTTTCAGGAGTGAGAGAAAACTGATCCGGATATTCAAGAATTTCTTTGTTAGTAAAGTGAACATCCTGATTATTAAGGTTCATATGCGATAATTGCTCAGCAAGGGATATGGTCGGTCCGATTCCTTCATTGACTGCAAAAAAACATAACTGATTTCGTAGAATTTTGACTTGTATGCGAGGATAGGAATATACTCCCCTGAGATCACCGTTGATAAATGAAATAAATTTCTCATTGGGGAAAAACTTCATCAAGGCACCTTTGACGATAAATGGTGTTACCGTAATGGGTATATCGCTTTCACAACGAATAAAAACCGCACCAGGATATTGAAATTTATTCAAGTCTACCATAGATAAAATTAAATATAATAATAAAAATTAGAAATTAATTATTTCATGAACTCATCGAATCCAAAAATTCTCGATTACTTTTTGTTCTGGACAATTTGTCAATTAGAAATTCCATTCCCTCAATATCAGACATTTCGTGTAGAAGTTTTCTTAATAACCAGATACGGCTTAAGTCTTTCCGGCCAATGAGTTTATCTTCTCTTCGTGTACTGGATCTGGAAATATTTATGGATGGATATACCCGTCGGTCACTGAGCTCGCGTGATAGAACCAGCTCCATATTTCCTGTACCTTTAAATTCTTCAAAAATCACATCATCCATTCTGCTTCCAGTGTCTATCAGTGCTGTGGCAATAATTGTAAGACTACCGCCATCTTCAACATTACGGGCAGCACCAAAGAAACGTTTGGGTTTATGGAGAGCATTGGCATCAACACCACCTGACAATATTTTTCCACTATGTGGGATTACAGTATTATATGCCCGGGCAAGACGGGTAATAGAATCAAGCAGAATAACCACATCATCTCCGGCTTCAATGGCACGTTTTGCTTTTTCAATAACCATCTCGGCCACATTAACATGTCTTTCAGCAGGTTCATCAAACGTTGAGGCCACAACCTCAGCATTTACACTGCGGGCCATATCGGTTACTTCTTCCGGTCTTTCATCAATCAATAGTATGATCAACTTGCATTCAGAATGGTTTTCTGAAATAGCATTGGCAATTTTTTGCAATAGAATTGTTTTGCCTGTTTTGGGCTGGGCGACGATCAAACCCCTTTGACCCTTACCAATTGGAGAAATCATATCAATTATTCTTGTGGAATAATCTTTTGTTTTCCATTCAAGCTTTAATTTGTCTTCAGGGTATAATGGGGTAAGATTATCAAAGTGAACGGTTTGTCTTGCACTCTCCGGACGTGAATCATTAACAGTTTGAACCCGCAGCAGAGCAAAAAATCTTTCATTATCTTTTGGTGGTCGTATTTGTCCTGAAACAAGGTGACCCTTTCTTAAACCGAATTTTTTTATCTGTGAATGTGATACATAAATATCATCAGGGCCAGGTAGATAACTGTAATCTGGTGATCGTAAAAAACCATAACCATCCGGTAAAATTTCTATAACTCCAGTTGAGTAAATATTTCCGTCTGATTTGGCCTGTACCTCAAGTATGAGTTTGATCAAATCAGGTTTACGCAATCCTGAAAATTCTTGTGCACCAATTTCTGTTGCGAGTTTCTGAAGTTCTTTAACAGTCAGACGTTGAAGATCATTAATCTCCATAGTAGTTCCTATATTTTAATGAGTGAAATAACATGGCATTTAATTGCAGAAATAATAATTATTCTGGGGAAACTCAGGCGTGTCCTCGTCTCAAACTTATCACAGTTTTATAATGTATCAAAAGATAATTCAAAATATTTATGGATTGCTTCTCCAATGTAATGGGTACCAAGAATCGCCAAACTATCAAAGGGTTTCAGTTGTTCCACAACAGTTTGAATTGCCGATATCGGATCTGGATTTACAACTACCTGAACCGAAAAATATTCTGCAATCCCAATTGCCTCTAATTGTCGCGAGTGACCTGTTTCCGTACAGATAATGGTATCAAAATTTTTCTCAAGTAAAGGAATGATATCCTCAATATTCTTTCTTGATTGGAGAGATATAATTAGATAGTTGCTGCCGAGGCGCTCTTTTTTTGAGAATTCATCAATGAATGAGGCAAAACCTGACGAATTATGGGCAACATCGAAAATGATATCAGGATGTGTTTTTATCATCTGAAATCTACCATGCCAAACCACTGTTTTTAATCCGGAGATAATTGCATCATGTCGCAATGGAAATGGCAAATATTTAAGTGATTCTAATGCCAGTGTGGCATTTTTTCTCTGATGCACTCCATGAAGATTGACATCAATTGATTCATCCAGTAAATGGTTCAACCAATCAATTTCAGTGGACTTTAATTTTGCTTGACGCGATAATACGATTTCTGCCTCTTCGGACTGTCTGACAGCCAAAACCGGGACTTGAGGTTTAAAAGCACCTGCTTTTTCATAGGCAATTTTTGATATGGAATCACCTAGAATTTCAGTATGATCAAGTGAGATTGAAGTTACCAATGTGACAAACGGATTACACACCGTTACACTATCCAACCGACCTCCCAGTCCAGTTTCCATGATGGCAATATCCACTTTTTCATTAACAAAATACCAGAGACCTAAAACCGTAATTATCTCAAAAAATGAAGATCCTATTTCTTCAATATCAGATTTAAATAGTTGGATAAAATTTTTAATAACAGAAACAGGTATGGGCTGGCCGTTTATCCGAAGGCGCTCGGTTATATGAAACAGATGAGGAGAGGTAGACAGTCCAACTTTATATCCTTCAGCACGAAGAATATTGGCAAGAATGGCTGAGGTAGATCCTTTTCCATTTGTACCAACTACTTGAACACATGGCAGTGACTCATGTGGGTTACCAGCGCGTTCTGAAAGAGCATAGGTATTGTCTAATCCAAGTTTTATGCCGAGGTTCTGCCGTGAATACAAATATGAAATAGTGGAATTCAAGAGATATCCACCTGGGTGACTGGTGACAGTTTCCTGCCGAGAAACCGGCTGCCGATTTCGTTGAATTGCTGAGGGTAATCTGTGACAAAGAATTCCTCGTACCTGGTGTCTGATTTAGAATGAAGATTATGTTCTTTCAAATATTCAGAAACAGTTTTAGAAACAGGATCTCCAGATGAAATTAAATTCACATGCGCTGGAATAATCTTTTTTAGTGTGGGAATAAGAATGGGGTAGTGGGTACATCCCAGAACGAGGGTATCAAGATTACTTTTTAGCATTGACTTCAGGTAAATCTCAGCCACCTGAGTTGCTGTTTCAGTTTCTGCCCATCCTTCCTCAATAATGGGGACAAATAAAGGGCAGGCTTTTTCTATGATAGAAATTTCTGGTTCAATAGAATTAAACATGAGCCTATAGGAATTTGAATTGATTGTTGCTCTTGTCCCTATGACACCTACGACTGCACTTTTTGTATTGGATACGGATTCCCGAACGACTGGCTCAACCACACCGATGATGGGTATCTTAGAATTATCCTGTAAATATTTTAAGGCAATTGAGGATGCCGTATTGCAGGCAATGACGATGAGTTTTACTTCTTTAGATATCAGAAATCTGGTTATATCGCGAGAGTACCTGATAACTGTCTCTTTGCTTTTTGTCCCATATGGGACATGAGCAGTATCGCCAAAATACAAAAATGATTCGTTGGGAAGCTGCTTTTCGAGAGATTTCAATACAGTCAAACCGCCCAAACCACTATCAAAAACACCAATTGGGCGATTGGCAATGGAGTTAATTTGAGTCAATAATGGGGCTTTCGTATTTATCTTTAAATATTACCAGAGCATTAAATATGGCCTGGGTGATTTTTCTGCGATAACTTGCTTTTCCTAGATTAGCACATTCCTGGCGATTGCTGAGAAATCCAACTTCAACTAGTACATTTGGCATCGATGCACCAACAAGTACATGAAATCCCGCCTGTTTCACCCCTCTGTCTTTTGATGGGACTAATTTTGTTAACTGTTCCTGAATAACAGAAGCGAGATATTCACTTTCCTTCATAAATGAGCTTTGAGCCATGGTGGCAAGGATCAGATTTTCATCTGAATATCCTGAAAAGTCCGGGACATTTTCTTCCAGGCTGATCACCGCATTTTCACGGGTTGCAACTTCAATGGCATCTTCAGTTCGTCCCGGTCTCAATAGATAGGTTTCATAGCCTCTTGCATTGGTTATTCTGGGAGTAGAATTGGCATGGATGCTTATGAATACCTTGCCGTTTGCTTCATTGGCGATTTTTGTTCTTTTCCACAAAGGGATAAACACGTCCTCATCACGGGTGTAAACGACCTTAACCCCCATGTCTTTTTCGATGAGTTTTCCCAATCTTTTGGCGATATCAAGGGTGACCGTTTTTTCTAACAGTTTGGTGACACCGATACAACCGCCATCTTTTCCTCCATGTCCGGCGTCAATAACAATAGTATTCATCATCCAACGATTACGCATTTCCCGAATTTTTTTAGCGTTGTCAGAAATATCCGTTCTTAAGTTTATCTGAATTTCATCCTTTGTTTGTTTTAACTCATAATCTTCAATCTGGTATCTGAGAAGAAATGAAAGTTGACAGGATACACCGGTATTCATGGTCCGAACCCGCACAACAGGATCGCTGAGATGCGATTCAATAACGCCAATTGAGTCCGGCTTTCCCCCTGGAATGGTAAGATTCAGCCAACCACCGCGTGAGAATGAAACAGCAAGTTCTTCATTCTTAAAAGTTGCACTTTTCCGAATTGAAATCTGACTCCCGTTTGATTTCTTATTTACGCGAATGTTATGGAGATTATACTTTGGTGCCGTGGAAATTACAATTGAATTTGTCGGATCCATCACTGCATCTGATATGTTTTCAATATTAAGGAGATTTGAAAAGGCTGCCGCCGCAATAAAAAATTCGGAGCCATCATATAACACTGGATATGGTAATTGAAAATTCTTTTCCTCTATTCGAACAAATGAGCAATACGCCGATACAACCGTTTTTTTGGATGGAAATCTGAGGACCATTTTATTATTGTGTTCATAAAACTCAGTTCTGACGGATTGATTCTTAGCAAATTCGGTCAGGGCGATATATTTCTTTCCATTAATTGTATGAACCTGAGACTTAACTCCATCAGACTGTTGACCATATAACAGTGTTATCAGCCAGATTAGCAAGGCTGAGATGAAATAAATAGAAAGATTTCTACGGTGATTGATTTTATACTTTGTCAAATTGATATTTAATATATTGATTCCACCTGTATTGCAAAACTGTGATCAAGGGCATTTTGATCACTTTTCCATTTGATGGAATGTCGGAAACTTACATCGATTTGATCTGATATTTCATAGCTCCATTTAGAAAATAATTCTGACCCCAAACCATAATAGGCTGGGATGAAGAACTCTCCTTTCAAACCAGGAGAATAATTATACATCCTGCTTTGCCAGCTATCCGTGTTCCAGGCATTCGCCCCGAAAACCGAAGATATCTCCAAAATGGAAAATCCTGAATAACTCACTGAAAGTAATTGACCAGACTCACCGTTATTTTTCTCAGGTCTAACTTTGACATTTTGCCATTTTGTTTTAATATTTTTCCTCGGTGACAGCCATTGAATGGTCAGATACTGTTTTGTTTCAGGACTGAATGATGAAAACTCCAGCGCATTCATTTGCCATGATTGAACCGTATTCTTATTCTTTATCCGGTACTGAATGGAATATAATCCCATTGAAATGGATTGTTTATCACATTTTAACAACCAATCTGATCCGGAATTTGGAAGATATCCGTCTTCATTAATTTGTTCTGAGAATAATTCCAGCCACGATGTAATAGTAAAATCTTCAAGTTTATATTTAATTGACATAGCGATTGCTTTTTCATTGGTTCCAGGATGCAGGATTGAAACCGGTCGACCGGAAATTGTTGTCCAGTTAAATGGGATATTCCGGTAATGGAGTGTCCATGAGAGTGGCGTGTCCCATCGTATAATATTTAATACAACGGCTTTTTTGTTTTTATGCATCGAGATTTCACCGGTTACAAGGAATGGCCAACGATTGAAATCAAATGTTAATGAACCGTATTTCGATGATGATTCTGATCGATGTATTCCGGCCGCCAATAAACCAATTTGATTATTATTTTGATTAAAGATGATTCCAAATGAGGAGGTATTATGACTATCAAATTTGGCAATATGACCTTTGTACGTCCAGCGATTCTTCTCAAAAGCCAGGCTGGCTCCAAGAATATCTTTGCCTATAGAGCTACCCATGTGGTAAGAATAGCGGGAATCATTTACAGAGAAAGATTTTAAATTATTAACGGATTTAAATCTGCCGTAACTACGTCCAAAAACGAGACCCTGTCCAACGTTAATATTCAGATGTCCTGCAGTAAAATGAACATTTTTTATCTGGTATGTCATGGCAAACCGACTTAAGCTCCACGCATCATCATTATAATTTCGATCTATACGAACTCCCCCTTCTAAACTATTTTGTTTCAACCAGATCTTTTGATGCCATCGGAGATTACCTTTTTCGGGAATCATTTTTATCCTTGAGCGCAGATGATCTACAGGCAAAACATCATTGATCATATCTATCTGACCCTGTAAGGACTCAATTTCTTCCACATCAAGTTGCAGAAATTCCTCTTGGGAATATAATAAATTTGTTAAAAAGAAAATGCTTATCAGGAAAATGAGTTTAGCGGCAATGCGTGAATTATTAATCGGATATTTCATAGAGGGATTAGATAATGGAGAAAATATCAAATTGTTCCTAATCAACTACGAAATGGGCTCCGCGACTTTCTCTGGCCTCAATTGTTGAATCTGTAATAGCAATAGCCGTTTGAAGACCATTTCTCAGACCAACAATTGTATCATCAAGACGGGCATTACGATAAAATTGTTCAACGTCAAGTTGAAGGTTTCGCAATGTTGTTTTTGCCCTGTGGAGTCTATCTCTGGTTCTCACAAGACCCACATAATTCCACATGGTATTACGGATTGTCTGCCAATCCTGTGAGATCAGGGCCGTATCGACGATTTGATCACCTGATATCCATGGCTGTATATCCGGCGTCCAGTCATCTCCCTGGCGGAATTTTGCTGCATCCACTCCTGCCTTATGTCCCCAAACCAGGGCTTCAAGTAGAGATGTGCTTGCCAATCTGTTGGCACCATGAACACCAGTACAGGATACTTCTCCGACGGCGTAAAGTCTTTTTAAAGAAGTATGTCCATCAAGATTAACGGATAAACCGCCGCAGCTGTAATGAGCTGATGGTACCACAGGTATTGGCTGGCTGGTAATATCGATTCCCCTTTCAAGACAACCAGAGTAGATTTGCGGAAATCGTTCTTTGATCCAATTTTGATTTTTATATGAGATATCCAGGTAAACGCATGGATGGGCAGTTTCCAGCATAGTTTGATGAATTCCCCTGGCAACAATATCCCTCGGGGCAAGTGAACCCAATTTATGAAAACCATTCATGAACTCAGTCCCTGAATCATTGACCAGTTTTGCACCTTCGCCCCTTAATGATTCTGAAATAAGAAAGCGATCTGTTTTGGTATACAAAGAGGTTGGATGAAACTGGATATACTGGAGATTGATGCAGCGAACACCGGCTCTCCAGGCCATGGCAATTCCATCACCCCTTGCTTCAACAGGGTTGGATGTATGGAGAAAAATTCTACCGAGGCCACCTGTGGCAAGGATGGTTCTATTTGCAAAAATGGGAAAGACTTCTCCGGTATTGCTATTGAGTACAATCGATCCAAAACAGGCTGGTTTTTTATAGATATCAGTGGATATCATTGAATGATGTGAAAAGGTTAATAAGTCAACGGCTGTGTGTTGAACATATGTAGTAATATTTTTATGCGATTCAATTGCATTTGTTATTTTAGATTGTATCGATTCACCTGTTTTGTCACGAGTGTGGATGATTCGGTGTTCAGAATGAGCACCTTCTTCGGTGAAATCCAGATTACCATTCTCATGTCTGTCGAATGGGACATGAAGTTTATCGATAAGTAATTCTTTGACTAATCGGGGTCCATCCTGACATAATTGGTCGACGGCAGCATTCCAGCAATGTTCAGCTCCGGCGGATATAATATCACTTTTTAATTTTTCAGGAGAATCTGTAATTCCCTTATATACAATTCCGCCCTGCGCCTGTGCAGTATTGCCACCGAGAAGATCGGCTGTTTTGGTAATTATGGTTACCTGCCGCCCGGTATCAGCTGCCGCCAATGCCGCCATTGCACCAGCCAAACCGGTACCAATAATGAGAACTTCTGTTCTTATGTCAGTCATTTATTAGATGAATTCCAGTCGGATATCACTGTTGTGAACGCTATGAGTCAGCGCTCCCACAGATACTGCATTGATACCGGTGTTAAGATATCCAGGCAGGGTTTCCAGAGTGATCCCACCAGACGATTCGATAAAAATTTTCTCTCCGCCTGGAAAATTGTGAATGGTGTTTACGGCTTCTAATGTTTTCCCGGGATTCATATTATCCAAAAGAAACCCATCAACCCCTGCATCCAAACCTTCATGAATCTGTTCGAGAGTATCTACTTCTAATTCAATAGATAATTTGGAATTATGATGTTTACACTGATTGACAGCAGCTTTGACACTTCCAGCTGCTTTAATATGATTATCTTTTATCAGGATGCCAGTAGATAAGTTTAACCGATGATTTGTACCACCACCCACGACAACAGCATGTTTTTCAAATAATCTCAGTCCGGGTGTAGTTTTTCTAGTATCCAGAATTTTTAACCCGCAATGGGCCGACATATTCACATATCTTCTCGTCAGGGTGGCAATCCCGCAAAGTCTCTGGACCAGGTTCAGCATAATTCTTTCCCGCCCCAGAATTGTAATCATCGGTCCTTTTATCATTCCAATGATGTCGCCACCAGAAACAAAACTGCCATCCTTTATATTGATTTCAGTGGTACATTCATCACCAAAGAAATGAGAGATAATATATTCACCAACAAAAACCTGATCAGTGACTGCCTGGATTTCAGCAATCCCAGTCTTCTCGGGATCAATCAGGGAAAATTCTGATGTTTTATCCCCATCCGGAACATCCTCAGACAAAAATTCAGCAATTTTATTTTTGATATACTTTACAGGTATGTGATGGTATTGGGTGTATTCTATCAACTTAACTCCAACATTTTTATTAATGGTTTTAGTGCAGAATTTCTTAATGATTCAGACATGGTAATCTCATGAGTATTGTTTGTTAATGAATATATCATTTTATCAATTGTATTCAATCTCATATAGGGGCATTCATTGCAGGCACATCCTTCCTGGTTTGGAACAGGGATATATTTTTTATCTGGTATTTTCAATTCCATTTGATGAATGACACCGGGTTCTGTGGCTATCAGAAAAATTTCATCAACGCTTTCTGCTGCATAATTTATGATTCGGGTAGTAGAGCCGATTATATCAGCATGCTGCAGGATTGCCTCAGTACATTCAGGATGTGCCAACACTTTTGCAATTGGATATCGGATCTTTAATCGAACCAGTTCTCTTTCTGAAAATATTTCATGTACCTGGCAGGTGCCATGCCAAAGCCTGAGGTTCCTGCCCGTTTTTTTCATCAGGTAACTACCAAGTAATTGATCAGGTGCAAAAATGATTTTTTCATTAGCAGGCAGGCTATTGAGAATTTTCTCAGCATTGGATGATGTACAAATTATATCAGATAATGCTTTGACCTGTGCGGAACAATTAATATAAGATATAACCGTATGATCAGAATATTTATTGACCCATTTTTCAAATTCATCGGGAGGTGCTGAATCGGCAAGAGAGCATCCTGCCTCAACGTCCGGTATAAGAACGGTTTTTTCGGGATTAAGAATTTTGGCTGTTTCCGCCATAAAATGCACACCGCAGAACAGGATCACATCTGCATCAGTTTTCTGAGCAACTTGTGCCAATGCGAGACTGTCGCCAAGGAAATCAGCCGCATCCTGAATATCAGGGTCCTGATAATAATGGGCAAGAATTACGGCATTCCGTTTTTCTTTTAATTTGTTTAATTTTGTAAATGGGTCATACATGTCTAATTCCCGAAATGTTGTATCATTCAACAGGGTAAAAATGTCCTTCAACATTCGTCTATAATTTATACTTTTGATTCCGATGAAAAAAACGTAATTAGGTTTTGAACAAAGTCAATATTACGAGAGGAGGATTAATTATCGTATAGATGTGAAGATTCTGGAAATGAAAAATTTAAAAAAAGGGCGAAGACAAGCCTCGCCCTTTCCTAGGAGAGATCAGAAAAATTTACTGTCTGCCATCCAATAGTGAATCCACGATTGAAGGATCGGCCAGAGTAGATGTATCTCCAAGACTGGATACATCCCCTTCAGCGATTTTCCTTAGAATTCGGCGCATAATTTTGCCAGATCGGGTTTTTGGCAATGCCGGTGTGAATTGAATCTTGTCAGGAGTTGCATGTGGGCCAATTATTTGACGGACATTCAATTTAATCCCTTTCAAGATTTCGTCATTTGGTTCAATCCCTGCCATTAATGTTACATAGGCATAGATGCCTTGGCCTTTTACGTCATGGGGATAACCAACCACAGCAGCTTCTGCTGCAGCTTCACTGGCGCCGATAGCACCTTCAATTTCAGCAGTACCTAATCGGTGTCCAGAAACATTTAAAACATCATCCACGCGACCGGTAATCCAATAATATCCATCTTCATCCCGTTTAGCGCCATCACCTGTGAAAAAATAACCATCAAACATTGAGAAGTATGTATCATAGAATCTTTTATGATCGCCATAAATGGTTCTCATCTGGCCGGGCCAGGAGGATTTAATCGCAAGCAGTCCTTCAACACCATTTCCTTCAAGTTCATTTCCATCGGGATCCAGGATCACCGGTACAATTCCAAAGAATGGGAAAGTAGCTGAACCGGGTTTCAAGGGTGTGATTCCACCTATAGGAGTGATAAGGATTCCGCCAGTTTCAGTTTGCCACCAAGTATCAACGATGGGGCATCTTTCTTCACCAACTATTTTGTAATACCAGTTCCATTCAGGGTCCTTAATCGGCTCACCCACAGTCCCTAATAGTTTTATACTGCTTCGATCCCATTTGACCACATAATCGTTTCCTTCTCTCATAAGAGCTCGGAGGGCAGTAGGTGCGGTGTAAAAGATTTCCACTTTATGCTTTTCACATATCTGCCAGAATCTACCAAAATCAGGGAAGTTTGGAACGCCTTCAAACATTACAGTTGTCGCTCTATTCGCAAGGGGACCATAAACAATATATGAATGACCTGTTATCCAACCGATATCTGCTGTGCACCAGTAGATATCTCCTGGATGGTAATCAAAGATCATTTCGTGTGACATAGATGTATAGACGAGATATCCACCGGTAGTGTGTAAAACACCCTTTGGCTGACCCGTTGATCCGGAGGTATAAAGAATGAATAGAGGGTCTTCGGCATCCATATGTTCAGGTTCACATTCAGTTGAGGCTTTTGCCATATCTTCGTGCCACCAATGATCTTTACCAGATTCCATGTTTACATCAACACCCGTTCTTTTAACAACAAAAACATGCTCAATTGAGGGGGTATCAGTAAGGCCTTTATCGGCATTTGCTTTCATTGGAATATTGGTTTTAATTCCACGAACACCTGTATCCTGGGTAATAAGAGCCACACATGCTGAATCGTTTATTCTGTCACGCAGAGCACTTGGAGAAAAAGCACCAAAAACAATTGAATGAACGGCACCAATTCTGGTGCAGGCCAGCATGGCAATAGCCAATTCTGGAATCATCTGCATGTATATGCAAACTCTGTCACCTTTTTTTATGCCTTTTGATTTCATAACATTAGCAAATTTTGATACTTCGTCTAGTAGTTCATTATAAGTGAATCTTTTGTCCTCTTCAGGATCATTGCCTTCCCAGATGAGTGCAATCTGATCACCGTGACCAGCTTCAACATGACGATCAATACAATTGTATGATACATTCAGTTTTCCGCCTTCAAACCATTTAATATTTGCGTTATGAAAATCAACATCAGAAACTTTATTCCATTTTTCATACCAGGTAATTTTTTCAGCCTGTTCGGCCCAGAAAGCATCTGGGTCATTGACTGATTTATTGTACATTTCACGATACACATCCAAATTTGGGACATGTGCTTTTTTTGCATCTCTATAGAGAGGTGAAAAAGTTTTCATGCATTATCCTTTCTAATTTTTGCTTCTACCTTTTTCAATTGCGGGGCTTTTGCTGTCATCATGATGATTGCGCCCATTAAACATGCGATACCTGCGATGATGAAAGGTGTCATCCACACGGTGGGATCGTTGGAACCGATAGCAGAGTCTTTATAAAATCCTGCAATTTGAGGTCCAAGTATCCCGGCAACACCATACGCAGTGAACATCCATCCATAATTACTTCCCACATTTTTATTACCAAAGAAATCTGCGGTTACTGCTGGGAACAAGGCAAAATTACCACCAAAGTTGAATCCAATAATTGACGCACCAAGGATAAGACCAAAAGATGTTGCGAAAGTTATGAACCCGTGATAAATTGCCAGCATTATAAAGCTTTGCAGCAGGGTCATTGTCACAATGGAGTTTCGTCTTCCAATCCTGTCAGATATACTTCCCCAGAAAATTCTTCCCAAACCATTAAAAATTGCATACCAGGCCATAGCGGTTCCGGCGATTCTGCCGGCATCGTTAATATTATGATACTGTAAGGCATCCATACCAAAAAGGCGAATAGCATATATTACCATGAGTCCTGCCAAAGCAGAAAAAATAAATACAATCCATAAACGATAGAATTGAGGTGATTTGAGCATTTCCCGGTAATCATATTCAATAGTTCCCGCCGGATTACCGCCAATTTGGGTTGGGGGAGTCCATCCTTTTGGGGCATATCCTTCGGGAGGATTAACCATTACGATACTGCCAAGAAGAACTAGAATGGCAAATGCAATGCCATATATTATAAAAACGCTCTGAACTCCAGGAAGACCAAAAACATGAGTGATATTCATCAAACCACCAAACCAGGATCCTGCCAGTTTAACCCAAATGGTTGCACCAAATCCAAAACCGGCTACCGATAATCCAGTAATTAATCCTTTTTTATCTGGAAACCATTTTACACCAACTGCAATAGGAACCACATAGGCCATGCCAATACCAGAACCGCCAATAAAACCGACACAGATCAGCTGGGATAAGAATGAATTACCAAAAAATCCACCGAGGATATATCCTGTACCAAGAAGCAAACCACCCAAAATAGTGACTTTTCGCGGTCCTAATTTTGGAATTAGTTTTCCGGCAATGACCATGACAATAGCAAATGTTGCCAGTCCTGCTGAAAAAACCCACGCTGTCTGACTCGCAGTGAAGCCATAAACTCCGTCTGGATCAGTTAAAAGTTTTGTAAATACAGACCAGGCATATATTGCACCCAGCGCCAGCTGTATCATTATTGCCCCAATTACCACAAACCATCTGTTGGTAACTTTACCGTTCATCTTTCACCTTTCATTTTATTGTTTTCAGGATGATAATTCTCGAGTTCTTGAATCGTTGATAATTCAATCCCATTTGTAATTTTTTCGCGAATATCTTTCCATATAAAATGCAAAGCACAATCTGGATGAGCATGGCATGTTCCGTACCCCATAATGCATATATTATCCGACATCAGATTTTCATCCAGCGAACTAATGATATCCTCAATAGTAATAGAGGCGGCATGTTTTGATAATTTAATACCACCAGATGGTCCTCTTATCGATGATATCATTTCATTATGACGAAGTTTTTGAACAATTTTAGCTAGATATTGGATTGGTATATTGCATTCATTTGCTATATATTTTACCTTTATATAGTTGTTATTATTGTTATTATACAAATATACCATCGTGGCGATGGCATACTTAACTGTTTTTGAATAGATTGTAAACATAGTAATAAGACTCAATTATCCTTATTTAATTTACAAACTACTCTCGCCTTATACCAAAGTAATATTATAATTTTAGTGCTAAAAATAATGGTATAATCTAAATTGGCAACAAAAAAACAAACGCCGCACCAGACCTGGAATTTTCAGGATCTCATGCTTCATCGAGTCCACGAAATCTTGCTGGTTTCCAGTCCTTATGACGCATTCATACTGGAAGAAGATGGGAGGCTCACCGAAAGAGTTCTCCATGAATATATTGGTATGCATATGTCATATGCTCCACGTATTTGGGGTGCGACAACAGCCAGTCGGGCCATGACAATGCTTGGGAAGCGCAAATTCGATATTATAATTGTTATGATGAGAATTGCGGATATTGATCCAGTTACATTTGCCCGGCAAGTGAAAGATAAATTCCCGACCAAACCCGTCATCCTGCTAATTTTTGATGAATCTGAAATTTCAGATATTCCTGATTCGGTGTTTTCAACTGTTATTGATAAAGTATTTCTGTGGTCAGGAAATGCCAATGTGTTTCCTGCCATTATCAAATATATTGAAGATATCAAAAATGTCAAGCGGGATATAAAGCTAGGTGATGTAAGGGCCATCATTGTTGTTGAAGATACACCGCGGTATTATTCCATGATATTGCCTATGATGTATAAGATAATTCTTTATCATACCAGGAAACTAATAAATTCAAGTCTGGATGATTCACAACGTATGCTTCATATGCGGGCAAGACCAAAGATCCTCCTGGCCAGTTCATTTGAGGAGGCGATAAGATTCTATAAAACCAACAGGAAAAATATTCTTGGCATAATATCGGATATTCGCTTCCCCAAAGAGGGAAAACTAAACGACAGAGCCGGGGTAGATTTTGCAAAATGGGTACGGGGGATGGATTCTGATATGCCCATTATGCTCCAGTCGACTGATAAAAAGCATGAGACAGAAGCACGAAATCTGGATGCGCAATTTCTTAACAAAACCTCTGCAACCCTAATGAAGGATCTAAAAAACTTTATTGTCAGGAATTTTGGATTTGGAGATTTTGTGTTTAGGTTACCAGATGGCAATCTCGTGGGAATCTCAAAAGACATGTATGAGCTTGAGAAAAGTCTTGAAATAGTGCCTGAAGAAAGTCTGAAATATCATGCAAAGAAAAATCATTTTTCCAATTGGCTTGCAGCCCGGGGTGAATTTGAAATTGCCACCAGGATGCGACCCATTCGGGTCAGTGATTTTAGCAGCATTGAAGAATTGCGAAAATATCTTATCACATCAATATCCGAATACCGGGATGTACATAATCAAGGAAGGGTCGTTGATTTTTCATCAGATTCATTTGATCAGAAATCAAATTTTATTCGAATCGCCCGCGGCTCGTTAGGTGGTAAAGCACGGGGTCTGGCATTTGCAAATTCCATTCTTGCAAAATCCAATTTAAGCAAGAAATATAAAAATGTAAAAATCCGTATTCCTCATGTAACTGTAATAGGCACCGATGAATTTGACAATTTTATGGAAGAAAATTCTCTTTGGGAATTAGCCCTCAAAGTTAATAACAACCAGGAAGTACTTACTGCCTTTCTGGAATCATACCTCTCCCCGAAATTGGAAGAAGCACTGGCCACATTAATTGAGGGAACTGACTATCCCATTGCCATCCGTTCATCAAGTCTTCTCGAGGACTCCCAGTATCAGCCTCTGGCCGGTATGTATGAAACATATATGCTTCCCAATCTCAAAAACAATGATAATAAACTGAAGATAATCTCAGAAGTAGTCAAACGAATTTATGCTTCCACATTTTACTTAAATGCCAAAACAATTATTGACAATTCATCGCATCGGCATGAAGAAGAAAAGATGGCCATCATTATACAGGAACTGGTGGGATCACAGGTTAAAAATCGCTTTTATCCCACTTTCAGTGGAATCGCCCAAAGTTATAATTTTTATCCTGTTTCATATCAGAAGCGTGAAGAAGGAATTGCATTTGTCGCCCTTGGTTTAGGTAAAACCGTTGTCGAAGGGGGAAAGGCGTTGAGATTTTCACCATATTATCCATCAATTCTACCACAATTTTACTCTATCAAGTCTACAATTCAGAACTCTCAAAACTCCTTTTTTGCTTTGGATACTGAAAGGAAAATCGAGACAATAGGTGGGGAGAATGATAATCTAAAACAATACGATTTGAAAACCGCTGAAGAAGATGGAAATTTAAAGCATATTGCCAGTGTTGTATGTGCTCAGGATAATGTGATACGGGATTCATTATCATATGAAGGGGTTCGTATAATAACTTTCGCTTCAATCCTTAAATGGAAGACTTTTCCACTTGCTGAAATTCTTAAAGATCTTCTGCAAATGGGTGAAGAGGGATTGGGATGCCCGGTTGAAATTGAGTTCTCAGCAAATATCGGTAAGAATTCTGATTTCGATTTGGATTTTTGTCTTTTGCAGATTAAACCCATGGTAATCACATCTGGCTTGAGTCTCGGTAAAATTGGAAAATATTCGAATGAGGAAATACTTTTTAAATCAGAATCAGCCCTTGGCGATGGCATTATAGATGACATTCATCATATCATTGTGGTAAAAACTGACAATTTTGATGCATCTGCCACACTTGATATTGCCGCTGAAATTGAACAAATGAATTCAAAAATTAAGTCGCATGGTAAATATGTTCTTGTTGGTCCTGGGAGATGGGGGACTGCCGACCGTTGGCTTGGAATACCTGTAAGCTGGCATCAGATATCCGGTGCAAAAATTATTGTTGAAATGGAATTGGATGACTTTAAAGTAGACCCGTCCTTTGGAAGCCATTTTTTCCAAAATGTTACAAGTATGCGGATTGGATATTTTACCATTAAATCAGGTGCCTCGTCGTTGGACTTTATAAACTGGGAATGCCTGAACCGCCAGAATATATTAATGGAAACAAAATATCTTGCCTGTTATGAATTTAACAACCAGCTTCGCATAAAGATAGATGGACAAACAGGCAGCGGCATCATTCTAAAACCTGAGAAAACAAAGGTAGAAATGATGGATGAGGAGGAGAGCTCCGGTATATAATGGGAAGATATTAGACTCTAAAGGTTTTTAATTAAAGATTTTTTGATTTGTGAACAATATCTTTCGATTTATTTTTAACATTATATCCCCAGTATTATAATCAATAAAAAAAGGGACTGACTTAATTCGTCAGCCCCTTTAGCAATTAACTTTTCTAATTTGTAAATACGGTTTTGGGTTACCGTTTTACAGCAAAACTATTTTCAGTTATACACCCTTATTTATATCGGGCTTTAAACTCATCAGAAGCTTTTTTCCTTCTTTTCTTTTCATCTGAATTCATATTTCCATCAATCCACTTATGATTATCGCTCGCCATCACATCATCTAATAATTTTTGGAGTTCCTTGGCAGTGTTTTTATCTTTTCTACTATCTGAATGCAAACCCCGTTCAATTATTTCTTCAATTTCAGGAATAAACTCAGAATAGAAATTCTTCGCCAATTCGTAAGTGCCATGCCAATGTGTGTAATCAGGAGCCATCATGGATGCACCATGTCTGGCTCGTCTACCTTCATGATGCCAGATTTCAAACCAGACAAAATCGATTTTTTCACTAAACTTAATATGGTTTCCATCTGCATCAGATCTTAATAGTGGTAAGGCGGCTTTATATAATTTTTCACCAGGCGTGGCAAATTTTTCATCGTATAATGTGATAAGTCCTTCATATTGTAGAAAGAAATTGTCAGTAAAGTTTGAATTATGGCAGGATGTGCAAACATCAACCATATTTTCGCGTCGGATATCAGCATGTACATTGGCTGATTCAAGACCCCATTTTGCATCTGTTTCATGAGATAATTTTGAATGAACCGGACGATTATTCCATTTAATTCTTAAACCGACATTATGAGTAATATCCTGATTTGGAGTTGCAGACATATGACAGGTTGCACATGTTGGAGCAATAGAATAATCTTCACCAACTACCCACTTTGATGAACCGAGATTCATACGGTCAACATTGGCGTAGAAATTGATTCCATGTTTGGATTCGTCATAGATTTCTTTTTGCGGATGATCTGGACCCAGATGACATTTACCACAATTTTCCGGGCGTCTTGCCTGGGCAATTGAAAATTCGTGTCTTTGGTGACAGGCGGTACATGATCCCTCAGATCCATCAGGGTTTATACGACCGATACCGGTATTTGGCCAGGTAGCTGGATCAAGACTGCCGTCAGCAAGAACTTTGACCTGACTTCCATGACATTGCCAGCAACCATTCACTGCAGCAGCTGAATTGCCATGGGGAAATCCTGGTGTGACAAATGCACTATTGCCTTCAACAACTTCTGCCAGGACATTATCCAGCGAACCCATAATTCTACCAGCTTTTGAGTGGTGAGAATTGAGGAATTCATCAACTTCTGTTTCATGACATCTGGCACAATCTTTTGGTGAAACGATAACAGAGATCAGATAATCTTCATGTTCAAAGGCATCCACATCTCCCTCTTCCGCCTGGTGACATTCATAACATCCTACATTGGCACCGTAATGTTTACTGGCACCCCATTGTTGAAAAAGACTTGCATTTTCTTCTTTATGACATTGCATACATTCCTTCGTTTCATCCGATAAAACATTTGGAATGGTTCGATCTGAAAACCCAATTGAAAGGGTAAACAAAAATAGCATAACTATTTTAATGGTTTGTTTCATTTTTTATCCTATAGTATAGTAATGGTTAACAATTAAGTATTAAAAATATTAATGACGCTTGAGTCATAAATTATGAATGTCTTAATTTATGTGGCAATTAAAAAGCATAAAGATATGAATATATCTTTCCAATTAGTTTAACAAGAACGAATTTAATCAATACAGGAGTTAATATGAACAGAGCGTTAGCAATAATCATTGTCTGTTGCATGGGTTTTTCATTATTTGCAGGTGAAACAGTGAAATTATCAGGTCAATTCAGACATCGTTACGAATATTCGGCAATGGACTTTAACAGCGATACAGATGCGGATACATATCAGTATCTTCGCACTCGACTAAATATCGCCTTCAATCCATCAGAAGATTTGGAAGCCTTTTTTCAATATCAGGATGCCAGAAAGATGGGTGAAGAATCAAACACTTTAACGGATGCATCTGCTGATAATCTTGATCTTCATCAGGGTTTTGTAAAAATGAAAAATCTATTTGGTAAACCACTTGATGTGAAACTGGGTCGCTTCGAAGCAGTCTATGGACCGCAAAGATTAATCGGTGCTGTCGGCTGGCATAATTTCGGCAGAAGTTTTGACGGTATGATTTTCACTTATCATACTGCCATGATGGATGTGGATTTCATCAATTTTAAAACAGTTGAAAATAGCGATGATGATCTTGATGTATGGGTCCGTGGTGTATATGGTAATCTCAAACTTGAGAATTATAAAACACAGGCATTCTATTTATTGGATGATGAACGTGGAACCTTTGGTCTATATGCAAAAGGTCAGATTATACCTGGTCTCAGTCATGAAACTGAATTTGCCATGCAGAACGGTGAAGCAGGCGGTGAAGATCTAAATGGATTATTTTATGCTTTTAATTTTACCTATGATCTAAATGGTTTAAAGTTATCTGCTGGATATGATCATGTAAGTGGAAACGATGAAGATACTGAAGACAATGAAGCTTTCAATACCCTATTTGCCACAAATCATAAATATTATGGTTCCATGGATTATTTTCTGAATATTCCTGTCCATACCGCTGAATTGGGATTGAATGATATACATGTAAAACTATCTGGATTATCAGTTGCCGGTATTGGTGTAAATGCTGCATATCATATTTTTACATCTGAATTTGACAATTCAAATGGTGACTCTGATTTTGGCAGTGAAATTGACCTCACTTTTGTTAAAAAATATAATGAGAATGTGAAATTTGTTGGTGGATTCTCGATGTTCATGCCAGGTGACTTAATGTCTGGTGATGACAATGCTACCTGGGCATATTTGATGACGATTGTAAATCTCTAAAATACTGATCCTATAACTACTAAAAAGGGGCTGTTCAATTGAACAGCCCCTTTTTCTATGTGTAAACATAATTAAAAATTGATAATTTAAGCACATATTCAATGGTTAAATTTTCTCATGAATCATGATTAATATTGAACTTGAGATATTCATTCGAAGCGATAAAACAGTGGTATGGGCGTTCATGTCAGATATCACCAAAGCGCTATCGCTCAACAGATATCATCATCAGGTTTCAGCAGAATCCTATCGTACAATCAAAGGGCTTAAGTTCCAGATTGAGCATAAGATATTTTACACCAATACAATTATGAATGCTACCATCACTCATTGCCAACCTCCTGATATTTTATGTATTACTGAAGAACCATCATTGAATTCTAAAAAGGGTTTTTGTCATAAATGTACATACCAGTTAAAGAGTGAAGGTTATGGAACAAAACTAATATATAAACTCGATGGTTCATATAATAATGTTTTACTGGATTTACCTTTCAAACCTATCCTCCGGGTGACGATGATTGAGGAGTTATTAAGAATTAAACATACTATTGAATCATCCCAACCAAATTTGAAAATGAATGGCCAGAACCTGCATCCTGTTTAGGGCCATAACATTTGAAACCGAGCTGACTTCTAAAAATTATTAGAAAACAGCTCAATATTCTGATTTGAAAGGATATAGGATATCGTACATCTTAGCAAATAAATTACACGCTTGAATTTTTAACAAATATAGGAAATACATGAAAGCCGTTGTAAACGAAATCAATAGCTATACACGAGAATTAGATATCCATGTTGACTGGGAAGAGATGAAGGAAAACTACTCCCTCATGGTCAAAAAATATCATTCCGATTACCAAAGAAAAGGATTTAGAAAAGGCAAAGTGCCAATGCCCTATTTTAAGAAAGAGATGGGGCCTGCCGTAGAAATGGAATTTTCCGACAAAGCCCTAAACGATTATTATTATCAGGCTCTACAGGATAATGGTCTCACACCAATCAATAAGGCAAAAATTGATCATTTCCATTTTCATGAAAACTCCGATCTCCATTTTAAAGCAGAATTTGAGATTATACCATCTTTTCAACTCCCGGATTACGGAGCTAAATTAAAGTTTAAATTGACTGTCATAGAGAAAACAGAAAATGATCTTGTTACATCTATGGAAAGACTGCAGCAAAATTTTGTTAAATACGAAGCCATTCCAGGTCCTTCAAAAGAAAATGATTTTCTATTTGGTGACCTGATTGAATTAGATGAATCTGGCAATCCGAATCCGCAGAAGAAACATGCTGACCAGACAATAAAAATTGATCCAGCGATTTTTAAGGATCATGATATAAATGAGATGCTTGGTAAAAAAGCCGGGGATACCTGCAAAATTCATCCTGAAGTTAATGAAAATAAAATTTCCTATAAAATTGTCATAAAAGAAATTCGGGAAAGTATTCTTCCTGAATTAAATGATGAATTCGCAAAAAGTGTCCGGCCTGATGTTGAAAATCTTGATCAGTTAAAATCAAAGGTAAATGAGGAAATCCAGCATGAACTGGATAAAACCAATCAGAAAAGTCGTGATAATCATATCATTGAATATTTTATTAAGAATACGCCATTTGATATTCCCACTTCTATGATTGACAGATACCTGGATGGTGCTGTTGAAGAATTCAAAGAAAAAGCAGAGCCGGGAATGCCTGTAAATGAGCAACAGATCAGGGAAGATTATAAACCTCATGCCGATAACAGCCTTCGTTGGATTATGGTAAAAACTGAACTGATAAAAGTTGAAGATCTCAAAATTGAAAAAAGTCATATGGATGCCAAATTTGAAAGTCTGGCAGCCAACTTCAACATGGCGGCTGATAAAGTGGAAGCTATCTACAAAAAATCAGATAAATTTGATGAGTTTAAAGAAGATCTTTTAGAAGAACTTTTATTCAATACTCTGGCATCCAAAGCAAAGATAAAAGAAGTGATCAAAACCACAGATCAGATGAAAGAGGATAATTAAGATGACATTCCAAAACAATATGCTGGTGCCGATGGTAGTTGAGCAAACTGCTCATGGTGAACGGGCGTTTGATATTTATTCCCGTTTGTTAAAAGAGCGTATAATCTTTCTTGGTACCGGGATTAATGATTATGTCTCCAGTTTAATTATTGCCCAATTGCTGTTCCTGGAAGCAGAAGATTCAGAAAAAGATATATACATGTATGTCAATAGTCCCGGAGGCGTGATAACTGCCGGATTTGGAATTTTGGACACTATGTCATACATTAAACCTGATGTCGCTACAATTTGCATGGGACAGGCAGCTTCAATGGCAGCCGTTATTCTATGTGCAGGAGCTGAAGGCAAACGATCGGCTTTACCCAATTCGCGGGTCATGATTCACCAGCCAATGGGTGGAGTACAGGGACAGGCGACGGATATAGAGATCCATACAAAAGAGATTTTATATCTTCGGGAGAAATTGAACAAAATTCTCGCAAAAAATACTGGAAAAACAATGAGAGCCATTGAAAAAGATACAAACAGAGATCATTTCATGTCCGCCCAGCAGGCAAAGGACTATGGTCTTATTGATCAAATTGTTAAGAAACGATAATCCAGGATAATATCGATTATGCCAAGATCAGGACCAAACAAATATAAAGAGGATATTCTATGTTCCTTTTGTGGATTACCACAAAAAGATGTGGGTTTTCTTATTGAAGGTATCGAATCATATATCTGTGAATCATGTGTGGGATTTGCCCAGGAAATTATTGATGAAAGAAAAACTCCTATTGAAAACTATCCATCTGCAGATCCAAGCACTCCCAGGGAGATTAAAGAAGAACTTGATAAATATATCATTGGCCAGAGTGCTGCTAAAAAAGCAGTAGCTGTTGCCGTTTACAATCACTATAAACGGATTCAGGAGCAATCAAATGATGATGTAGAATTGGAAAAGAGTAATATTCTCCTGTTAGGTCCGTCTGGCACTGGAAAAACACTTATTGCCAAAACGCTTGCCAGGATACTTGATGTGCCTTTTGCCATTGCAGATGCCACGGTTCTGACCGAAGCAGGTTATGTCGGTGAAGATGTGGAGAATATCCTTGTCAGACTTTTCCACGCTGCCGATTATAATGTTGAAGCCACTCAAAGGGGTATTGTTTATATTGATGAGATAGATAAAATTGCCAAACGGGACAGCAATGTTTCTATAACCCGTGATGTATCAGGGGAGGGTGTACAACAATCATTGTTGAAAATCCTCGAGGGAACTGAGGCAAAGATACCACCTGAGGGTGGTCGAAAACATCCTGAACAGCCACTCATAACTATAAATACTTCAAACATTTTATTTATTTGTGGCGGTGCTTTTGTCGGCATGGAAAAACATATAGAGCGACGGGTATCCGGTACTGGTATTGGATTTGATCGTGAAATAAAAGAAAAATTAAAAGATGATCAGTTATTAAAACATGTCCGTCCTGATGATTTGATAAATTTTGGATTTATTCCAGAATTGATTGGCCGACTCCCGGTTACGACTGCTTTGGAAGAACTCACTGAAGAAGCGATGAATTCTATATTAACACAGCCGCGAAACTCACTCATCAAGCAGTATGTACGGTTGTTTGAGATGGAAGGAGTTCAGCTTGAATTCACCAAAACAGCCATTCGCGAAGTTGCCAAATTGGCAATGAAAAGAAAAACCGGCGCTCGGGCATTAAGATCAATTCTTGAATCGGTTATGCTGGATATAATGTATGAGGTCCCTTCAAAAAAAGATATAAATTCATGTGTTATCAATGCAGCAGTCATCACAAAGAACACAAAACCAGTTTACAAAAAAATTGCTAAATCTGCCTGACAGAAATAATTTATAACCTTAAAACACCTCAAATCAGTCAATTATTGCGCTGAATTATGAACTTATACAATTTTTAGTATTGTATAACATCACCCATCATGATAAATTCTGATCCATTATTCAAAAATATTGAATTAATTTGGACAACCAATATTAATACCTTTATATATAGTTTGTAACGGTATCGCTTCATAACCATTTTGGAATACAAGTGTTCATGTTCAATCACCAACGAAGACTTAAACAATAATAAGGAGATCGGATCGATGAAATCCATTAAAAGTGTGCTAACCAGTGTATTAGCTCTGGTATCAATTTGTACAATAGCATTTTCTCAGACTGCAACACTCAGTTTTGGGGAAGTGGATTTAGACGCAGGAACAGCAGAAATTATGATTGATACACCAGGTGAAGTTGCTGGTTTTCAATTTAACATGAGCGGTTTCTCATTAACAGGTGCTTCAGGTGGTGCCGGAAATCTAGGTGGCTGGCAGGTACAGACATCTGGCAGTGGTACTGTTTTGGGATTTGTATTTGGCAGTACATATATTCAACCTGGGCTTTCAACACTTACCATTTTATCCTTTTCTGACTTTGACGGAATGCAAGCCTGTATCACCGATGGTGTGGTATCTGGTCCTCCAGGTGAAGATCCATATGATGTTGCCTATGGCGCTTGCTTCTCAGAAGGTGGTATTGCCGGTTGTATGGATGATGGTGCCTGTAATTTTGACCCTGATGCTACTGAAGACGATGGCTCCTGTGTTTATCCTGAGGGCTGCAACTTTTGGTGCGAAGGTGATGCTGGTGTTCCAGAAGATGAAGATTGTGCTGGTGTCTGCGGCGGTAATGCAGTTTATGATGACTGTGACGTCTGCGACGGTGGTAACACTGATATGGACTGTGCCGGTGTTTGTAACGGTAATGCCTACTATGATGATTGCGACGTTTGTGATGATGATCCATCCAATGACTGTGGGCCAACGGGCGCGACTATTTATTATGGGGCCTTCGATGAAGTCGCTGGAACGGTTGAAATATGGCTTGATACACCAGGACCAGTTGCTGGATTTCAATTTGATGTATCAGGTCTTGCTTTGACTGGTGCTTCAGGTGGCGCTGGAAATTTAAGTGGCTGGCAGGTGCAGACATCTGGCAGTGGTACTGTTCTGGGTTTTGTATTTGGCTCTACCTATATTCCTACCGGTGATGACCTATTGACTGTTCTCTCATTTAGTGGTACTACAGGAATTGAATCATGCTTATCAAATGGCGTTGTAAGTGGTCCTCCCGGAGAAGATCCATATGATGTTAATCTTGGTGACTGTTTAAGTTTAGGCGATGGACTTCCAGGCTGTATGGACATGGGAGCGTGTAATTATAACCCTGATGTAACTGAAGATGACGGCTCATGCGTTTATCCTGAAGGTTGTAACGACTGGTGCGAAGGTGATGCCGGTGGACCTGAAGATGAAGATTGTGCCGGTGATTGTGGTGGCGATGCATATGTAGATGACTGTGGTGTGTGTGATGGTTTTAATGCTGACATGGATTGTGCTGGTGAATGTTTTGGCAATGCTATGGAAGATTGCGCTGGTGATTGTGGTGGTGATGCCTATGTAGATGACTGTGGCGTATGTGATGGATTTAATGCCGACATGGATTGTGCCGGTGATTGTTTTGGTAATGCCTACTATGATGATTGCGACGTTTGTGATGATGATCCATCCAATGATTGTGAACCAGATGGCGCTACCTTATACTTTGGTGCTGTAGATGTTAATGCTGGAACCGCCGAAGTTTGGCTTGATACACCAGGTGATGTTGCTGGCTTCCAGTTTGTTGTATCTGGAATATCTCTCACAGGTGCCCATGGCGGTGCTGGTGATTTAAATGGCTGGCAGGTAAGTACTTCCGGTAACGGAACCGTTCTTGGTTTTGTATTTGGATCCACCTATATCCCAGCCGGTGATGATTTATTAACCGTACTTGAATTTAGTGATGTAACTGATATGGAATCTTGTATAACTGATGGTGTAGTAAGTGCACCACCTGGTGAAGATCCATATGGAGTTAGTTATGGTGACTGTTACATATTTGAACCTGGACCTACCACCTGTGATGATGACTCTGCCTGTAACTATGGTGCCGAAGAAGACTGTTGGTATCCAGAAGATGAAGGCTGGTGTGATTGTGACGCCAATGTAGAAGATTGCGCTGGTGATTGTGGTGGTGATGCCTATGTAGATGACTGTGGTGTTTGTGACGGATTTAATGCCGACATGGATTGTGCCGGTGATTGTTTTGGTAATGCCTACTATGATGATTGCGACGTTTGTGATGATGATCCATCCAATGATTGTGAACCAGATGGCGCTACCTTATACTTTGGTGCTGTAGATGTTAATGCTGGAACCGCCGAAGTTTGGCTTGATACACCAGGTGATGTTGCTGGCTTCCAGTTTGTTGTATCTGGAATATCTCTCACAGGTGCCCATGGCGGTGCTGGTGATTTAAATGGCTGGCAGGTAAGTACTTCCGGTAACGGAACCGTTCTTGGTTTTGTATTTGGATCCACCTATATCCCAGCCGGTGATGATTTATTAACCGTACTTGAATTTAGTGATGTAACTGATATGGAATCTTGTATAACTGATGGTGTAGTAAGTGCACCACCTGGTGAAGATCCATATGGAGTTAGTTATGGTGACTGTTATGTATTTGATGATGTTGTTGAAGGTTGTATGGATGATGGTGCCTGTAACTATGATTCTGATGCTACAGAAGATGACGAATCATGTGTATATGCATTACCTGGAGAGTATTGTTTTGATGATGAAGTAATGAGTTGTCCACCTGGAACATTCAGCGACGAGCCCAATGCTGATGAATGTATGAGTTGTCCTGCCGGTACATACAATGATATGGTTGGTGCCTCAGAATGTATGGATTGTGAAGCAGGTACGTATAACGATATGTCAGGTGCTGAGTTCTGCATGGATTGTGAAGATGGTTACACATCTGATGAAGGCGCTACTGAATGTTATGAAGTATCTGTAGATCCAGTTCATTTTGTTGTTGAAATCGATGACACTGGTATTACCTCATTGGTTAGTATTGCAAACATCGAATGTTTATCAGAAGGCGATGAAGTTGGTCTTTATGATACCTCCGGTCAAATCAATTATAATAACTGTGATCTGGAAATAGGTGAAGTTCTAGTGGGATCCGGTGTATACACTGGTGGTCAATTAGATATCGTTGGTATTGGATCTGTTGATCTTTGTGCTTTTGGCGGTGTCCAGCTACCTGGTTATGTTGAAGGAAATGATATTGTCTTCAAAGTTTGGAATTCATCAGATGATGTTGAAACTACACTTGCTCCATCTCAGGTCGACCTTATACTTGGTAATGGAACATGGGGTCAGATTGTGACACAGGTTGAGATTGATGCCTGCTCTGTTGTTCAGACAATAGATCTTGGTGCCTTGATGTGGAATAACATTTCATTCTATGTAAGCCCATTGGATAACGAAGTATCCACCGTATTTGGGGATGTGAACACCCTTGTGACAAAAAATGATGCGGGTCAGTTCTTTGTACCATCAATTGGTGTAAATACAATTGGTAGTATGGAAGAAGAAAAAGGTTATCAGGTATTCCTGTCAGGTATGGAAGACCAGACATTATTTGTTGTTGGATCCATGATAGATCCTGCTGTTACACCAATTACAATTAATCCGCTGATGATGAATAACATTGCTTATCTATTATCAGGCTCTGCAAATATTGCCGATGTCATGGCTGATATTCCTGTGCTTCTTACAAAAGATGCCAGTGGTAATTTCTATGTGCCTGGAATCGGTGTAAATACCATTGATAATAATGGTGGCATGCAGCCGGGTAGAGGATACGAAGTATTCCTGGACGGTACTGAGGCTGCTACACTTACATATACCGGATTAGAGTTATCAAGATATGATAACTCATTCGATCAAGCGATCTTTGAAGCCAGTATTAGCGAGCAGTATCAAATTGTGAAAACGGGTCAATTCCACCCAATTGTCATTACCAGTATTCAGGGTAATGTTGAAACAGGTGATGAGATTGTTGCTTATGCAAATGGAATCGCAATTGGTGCCACAAGAATAGTTGATATTGATGCTCCTATTGCTATAACAGCATGGGAAGGATATCATGAATTTGATATGGATATTGACGGTTACAATATGGGTGATAAGATTGATCTTCGTATGTGGAGTCAGTCTCAAAATAAAGAAATGCGCCTTGTTTCAGATCTGGATGGAGACTTTTATGGTACAACACCTCTGACAACTGGAAGCCTTGTCGTCTACACTGATTCAGCGGTTCCAACTCAGTATCAGTTAGAACAGAACTATCCGAATCCATTTAATCCTGGTACTGTCATAGGTTTCAGTCTGCCAACTGATAACACCGTATCCATTACGATTTTCGATATGAATGGCCGAACGGTTAGCACCCTGATTGATAATGTTGATATGAGCTCAGGTTATCATTCTGTTATGTGGAATGGTAAGGATATGAATAATCAGGAAGTATCTGCCGGTGTTTACATCTACTCCTTAAAAGGAGAAGGTGTCTCTAAAGCAAGAAAGATGATTATGATTAAATAAATCAACAATGATTTGTTTTTAAACTAAAGAAAGGGGTTCAATTTTGAACCCCTTTCTGTTTCTATATAGGAGAAATATTTTAATATTGAAACAAGATATGATGAAAAATTTATTTATTACTCTCGCAATTAGTATCAGCTTTATGGCATGCTCTGACGATAGCAATACTATCACGGAAATACCAGGGTGCACAAATCCTGAGGCATTAAATTTTGATGAGAATGCAACAGTCGATGATGGATCCTGCGAATTTGCTCAGGTGATTACTGGCTGTACAGATCCTGATGCAATAAACTACAATCCAAACGCTACTGTTGACGACGGGTCGTGCAATTATGATCAAAACGAAATCCCTGGTTGTACAGATCCTCTGGCAGATAATTATAATTCAGAGGCAACCATCGATAATGGTAGCTGCATATATACAATTTTTGGATGCACAGATCCTGGTGCAATCAATTACAATCTAGCTGCGACCATTGATGACGGCAGCTGTGAATATGCGCCGGCTAATAGCTGCTGGGATGTAGACCCTGCTCAGTTTGAATATAATGGTTCAATAACTGCGAGAGTAGAGATTGATGGATTGCCTGTTGGTTCAGAGGAAGATTGCATTGCGGCATTTGTTGGAGAGGAAGTTCGGGGTGTGGTGAATGGCCTTTATTTTCCTCCAGATGATATCTATTTATTTATGATTACAGTGTACAGTAACTCCAGTTCAGGGGATGTATTAAATTTTAAATATTATTCGGTTGAAAATGATGAGATGTATAATTTAAATGAGGAAGTGGAATTTCAGGTAAATATGTTTGTCGGCGATCCTCTGGATCCATTTATTATCACTGGTAGTCCAAATGTAGGAAGTTATTTCTCATGGAATCAATCAAGTTTACAGGCCTTTTACTTTATCCAGGCTACTACCATTGAAGGTATTGATATAACGACCGATGACTGGATCGCAGTCTTTAAAAATGATGTATGCACTGGTGCCGCCCAATGGACAGGGGAATACACCGTAGTTCCCTCAATGGGTGACGATGGATTTAATTTAAGTGATAATTATATGTTATCTGGTGATATTCCACAATTTAAAGTCTACGATAGCAGTGAAAATACATATTATGATGCTATTACGAATGACACTTCTCAAAATATTGGATGGGTAAATCTTTCAAATATTAATATAGCATTACTTATAGCTGAATAATTAATTCTTCATTAATATGAATCCAAGAGTAATTATATTTATCCTGTTGCCAATAATAATTGGTATTTCTTGCAGTGATGATTCAAGTCCAACTTCAGGGTCAATTCCCGGCTGTACAGATGAAACTGCTATAAATTACAATCCAAATGCTACAGTTGATGATGGAAGTTGCGAGTATGAAATAGTTGTACCAGGCTGTACGGATCCTGCAGCGACAAATTATAACCCAGCCGCCAATGATGATGATGGCAGTTGTGAATATGATGATGAATTACATTTCCAGGTTTCAATTAACGGGACCGGAATTAATCAGCTAATAGTCTTTCAAACGGGTATTCTTAGTTTGAATATTGGGGATGAAATTGGCATCTATGATGAAATTGGAATCACCAACTTTAATGATTGCAGTAATGTAAGGGGAGAATTACTGGTTGGCAGTGGTGTATGGGATGGAACTCAATTGGATTTAGTAGCAATTGGTTCAATAGATAATTGTTCATTTGGTGGCGTCCAGGTTCCTGGTTATGTAGAAGGAAATATGCCGACTATTGTTATCTGGGACAGTTTTAATAATATTGAAAAATCTGCAAATGTCACTTACGAAAACGGATTAGATACATTCGGTGACCTCTTAATAATAATTTCAGATATTTCCTTTGAATAATCATTTCGTTTTAATCCTGTCGCACCTGTAATTTTCGCACCCTAAATATAGCCGCAGTGGTGGAATTGGCAGACACGCTGGTCTTAGGAACCAGTGCAGCAATGCGTGGGAGTTCGAGTCTCTTCTGCGGCACACATGTATAAAGTCTTGTAATAATAAATACTTACGAGGCTTTATTTTTATGGGGAAGAGGTGTGGGTAGGTATATGGATATGATATAAAAGTGGACAAATCAGGCATTTCTGACATAGCATGGTAAATAAATGGTAAATGGTTTTTGGGTACATTCTTGAATTCTCTCTCGAAACTATTATCAGAATTCACAATGCACGCTGTTATAGGGTTTTCAGATTTAAGATAAAAAAAAGGAGCCCTGCATGACTCCTTTTGCTTACTGATTCAATCAAGTTCATCAAGTTTTCTCACCTGACTCTCAAGATCGCTTTTGAGTAATGACACATAATGTTTCTCTGTGATAACAACCGAGCTATGACCCAGTAGTTTAGAAACAGTAAAAATTGGAACACCTTTCTGGACAAGTCTGCTCCCAAATGTTCTTCGCAATGCATGCACATCAGCATCCTTAATTCCTGCCCGATTATAATAAAACTGCAGTTTCTTTAAGATATTCTGATATTTGAAATCAAATGGGTATTCTTCGTTCATCTCATTTTTTCTACGATTTAGTATCTTGAAAAGTGTAACAGTCATTGGTATCGTTCTCACTTTTTCGCGCTTCCCGGTTATTGTAATTGTATTTTCGTTAATGTCAACACAGTCCCAGGTAAACCTGTGAGGTAATAATTCTTCTTTTCTTGCCCCCGAATGGAGATACGCAACGATTAAATCCTTGAAATCATCAGAATCAATGTTCCCTAACAACTTTTTTTCCTCCTCAGCAGTTAGAAACCGTATTGGTTTATCAATTACCTTTGGCCCCTGTATTCCCTTCATCGGATTAGAGAAAAGGAATTTGTGAGCGATAAGGACATTAAAGAATTGTCTCAATGTTCTCATCTCAATGTCCACCGTAGCTGCAGACAATTTATCATCGATAAATCGTTTCTTGATGTAGCATTCAATTAATTCCCTTGAGATTGAGCGAATTTTAATATCTCCAACAAATTCTCTGAATCTATTGTAAACATACATTTCCCTTTCAATAGTATTGGCTTTCTTTTGGATTGCTACATAATCAATGTAATTGTCAAGAGCAATTGACAAGGTCACATTCGGTTTCAAGTCATCAGCAAGACCGCTACGAACAAGATACTTTCGATATTCGATACGATTTGCAAATGCTTCCGCAGTGTAGGTCTTCAAAGCGACGGGAATAAATTAGCATAATTCTATGAGAGTGTTTCTGGTATAATTATTCATCATTAATTTACTTA